>MDTA01006317.1_pt1 | contig 42712 bp, 45 predicted proteins | sample 811151 | NCBI WGS metagenome assembly MDTA01 (sample SAMN05326648, study PRJNA326480) | marine metagenome | isolation source: seawater | place: Indian Ocean: South | collected 2010
CCAGCATTTTGTAAATAAAAATCATCTGACTTAACAACTAAACTACCACCACCTGATTCTTCTACATAAGAATTGTTGTCACTATTACTGTGACGTACAACTAAATCTTGACTAGCACCAAAAGTTGCTTTATCGTTATCAGCAAAATCAATATCATTACCATTCGTATCTAAATCAGCACCTAATTGAGGTGAACTGTCAGAACTTAAATCAGTATTAACAGTTTCAAAACTTAATGCACCACTCCCATTTGTTTTTAAAAATTGCCCATTAGACCCGTCTTCTGGAAGTGTAAATGAACTATTTTTTGTTAATGTAGATGGCCCTTGAATTTTAATATTAAATACGTTATTTGGGTCAGTATCAAATTTTAAAGGAGCATAGCCTATATTTATATCTGTGTTATCAACTAATATTCTAGTTTGACCATTTGGAGCCTGTAAATTTTGATTAGGTACTGACTCGAAGGTAGGATCTCCATTATTGTTTGCTCTTAAAAATTTACCATTATTAGAGCTAGTACCATGAGGTAATTTAGATAAAGTTACTGACTCATCAGCTATTTTTGTTGTAGTAACTGCATCATTAGCTAACTTAGCTGTAGTGATACTACCGTCATCTGGTACACTACTTGCAAGTCCGTTTGTTTGCACAGCATTACCCATAAGACCATGCTGGCTGCATTGATAGTACAGAATCGTAGGTGTAGCATCATCTGTGACAATCTGTGTGTAAGCACCGCTAGAACCAGCAGTACCGTTTGTTGTTACGTTTGTAGTATAAGCTGTGACCTTAGCCGCATCTTTGTAAAAACGTAATGGATGGTTACTGTTACTACTGTCTGCTTGGTCAAATTTGTAGGTAATTCCTGGCGTTAGTACAATAAATGGGGCAAACTTACCATCTATTTTATAACCGTTGCTAGAACCTTGACCGTTGTATCTGTGAGTAGAATCTTTAGATGCAACAGTTACCGTAAAGACTATAGTAGATCCAGTATATAAATTTTGTATTGGTTCGAGAATGGTAGGTTGTATCCCACCATTGCTCACTTGTGTTTGTCCCATAATTATTCTGGTTTAGTTGGCCATGTAGGGTTTGCAGGGTTAGACGTGTTAGCTGGTAAATCTCTTAATGCTTGTCTATATGTTTTCCAAGCATCTGGCATTGCTACATCAGAGTTAGCCATCCAATCTGTTTCTGCTAATAATTGATTTCTTATATAACGTAAATTAGCTAATGGATAAACTTCATTATTTAAACGTACAACTTCAGCATCAATTTCTTCTAATGTTGGTGCTGTCCCGTCTTTACTTTCATCCCACAAAGGAAATATAGGATTCCCTTTAGATAAGAAATCATTATGTTGTAAACAATTAGGCTTTAAAGATTCAATAGCATCTAGTCGTCCATATCTTAATTTATTTTGTGTCATTAACTTGAAACCTCCATAAGTAAGAGTGTTGTACCTTGGTCGGTTCCCCCAGCGTCAGGGCCAGTATTAAACTCATTATTAAAATATACAGCAGACCGTCTATTGACAATTATTGTATATCTGCAAATATTTGTTGTGTTTGGTGAATGTAAACTGCAACAAGTATAAGAACCAATAGCTTGAGAGGTATTGTACCAAGCACCCAAACCTGTTATATTTCCAATGTTTGTCCAAGCTGAGACACCTGACCCAGAGGATGTAACCGTATTTCCGTTGTAGCTTGCATTATACCCTAACCAACCTTCAAACTCACCAGCTTGAGAGTTGCCAGAACCGCCCCTATGTGCAACACCATCAAGAGATGCAAATATTAATATTTTATTGCTGCTATTTCTGGGAGTAATGTCAGCGTAACAAGCAGCCATTTTTACGCCCTCATTAATTTTATAATAATATTGTTCTCCTGAGTTACTACCATGAGCAACTTGAATTATACCACCTCCATCACCAGCTTCACCACCAGAGGGAAAAACTCCATTAGTAAAAATTGCCATTATGATACCTCCGTTAGGTTGAACTTGTACTTTTTACCAGAACGATTATTTTTTAAGAACAAGTCTGATTCTCCTTCCTGTATTGTCCAGTCACCCCACGTTCCGTCAACATCATTAGATGAACCTTCGTTAGATAAGTTAAGGTCATTGGTATAGACGTTTCTCCAACGATAGCCTCCACTACCTAGGTCATAAGAATTATTAGCCGAAGGTAATACATGGCCATCATGTTCAATCCGAAATCTTGGAGTATTGTTAGTGGCAAAATGTAAAGCATCATTATTAACATTAACTATTGAACAAGGTTTATTAACGCTTGAGTTAGTTGAATATGTATAAGTATTTGTTGTATTTGCACCTTGTTGTTGAGCTAATAAAAGACCCCAACCACTATTACTGCCGTCAGCAATATTAACTTGGTTATATTGACCACCAACAAAACTTGCAACTGAAGCTTGTTGAGTATCTGACGTTCCAACACTTAATTCATTAAATACACTAACTCCATCTCCTCTAGTCTGGAACTTTACATTCCCTCCGAAATTTAATTCCGCTGCACCACCAGTAGTGAAAAAAGCATATGGACTATTATTACTATCAGCAAGTCTTATATTAGATCCTAATATTCTTAAATTTCCAGTACCATTTTCTTTTATGTATGATGCTGAACCATCATGGTAAAGTTCGTATCCATCAGTGCCCGATCCAGCAGTGCCACCAATTCTTATTTTGTCATTATCAGCAATATGTATATCATTTCCATTACTTTGTAATTCACCGCCTAGCTGCGGAGAACTGTCACCGACTAAATCTGTGTTAACAGAGTTGCCAGAGGCTGCTGTAATACGTCCCTGAGCGTCTACAGTGATGCTTGGAATAGAAGTTGATGAACCATAGCTACCAGCTGTTACAGACGTGTTGGCGAGCTTTGCATCAGTCACTGCGTCATCAGCAATTTTTGCAGTAGTTACGTTTGCATCTATAATCTTATTTGTACTGACACAATCAGTAGTTAACCTATCATTAGTTATAGAGTTAGTAGCTAATTTAGCTGTTGTTACGTTTGCATCTAGAATTTTTGCAGTTGTGATTGCATTATCTGCAATTTTAGCTGTAGTAACTGCGTTAGAAGCTATTTTGGCTGTAGTTACGTTTGCATCTGTAATCTTGGCAGTAGTCACGTTAGCGTCTACAATCTTAGCAGTTGTAACTGATCCGTTTTGTAATATTGCACTTGTAACTGTGTTGTTACTTGGTACACCTATACCTACGGATGATCCGATGGTAATGATGAAAAAATCAGCACCAGCAGGAGGAGCGGAACTAAATATAATGTTAGTACCACTGACAGCAAATCCCTCACTTGGAACTGAGGTTCCAGAATTAGGTTTCTGAATGACTCCGTTAAGACTGACGAGGAGTTGAGCTGCAAACTGAGGAGGGTTAGATAAAGCAAATTTTTGAGCCGTGCCGTTGAATGTTGCACTACCACCTGGGGGGTTATCACTACCAGATCCAGTGCTAGATAAGGTGTTTATAAAGAAGTTACCAGTAGATGTTACCTCTTCCCACGCTGTCGTAGTAGAGTTGTACACCATTAACTTGTTGTTAGTTGTGTCAAACCACAAGTCACCGCCATCTAGTGAAGATGTAGGTGCAGAAGCTGATACTCTATATCTGTTAGAAAATGAGTTGACCGTAGCACTAATAGCTTGTATGTCAGCTGCACTAGCTAATTGTTTATGAAATGTGTAAGTATGCAGTGTTGAGGTTGTCTGAACCTGTAAACCACTAGCAGCTGGTAATGTTTGACTTTGTAAGTTAGTTGGAAAACCAGTTATGGTTACTGTATTACCAGTTCCAGCACCATTAGATATTGTTGCTACACCGCTACCGTTGACTGCAAGACCGCTTGCAAGCTGTGATATAGACACAACTGTACCCGCATTGTTACTTGGGTCAGGGTTAGCTGTAGGAAAACTTGTCTCGTTTGGTATAGCTACAAAACCGCCAAGGGCGTTTGTTACAGAGAATACAAGATCGTTTACTGCCTTTGATGTAGGTATGCGTGTATCACTGTTTGGAGTAACAGAGGTTTCTAGTGTTATACCGTCAAGCTGGTTTAGCTCTGCTGTAGAAGCTGTAAGAGCTGTGCTATCAGCTAAAACTGAAGCTGTGCCAGATTGCATACCAGCTAATATTGTTAGCTCACCGTCAGCTATCTTGTCAGTTGTAACTGCGTTGTTTGCTATTTTAGCAGTTACTATATTTCCGTCAGCTATTTTTGCAGATGTAACTTGACTATCTTGTATATGAGCTGTTCTAACAGCATCGTCTGCAATCTGTGAATTTGTAATAGCATCATTAGCTATTTTTTCCTGTGTAACTGCATTATTTAATATTTGGTTGGTGTTTACACTACTGTTAGCTAACTTAACATTAGTAACTGCATCATCTGCTAATTTAACAGTTGTAACCGAACCGTCAGCTATTTTGCTAGTTATAATGTTGTTATTAGCTATAGCACTTGATGTGACTGTATTAGATCCAAATTTTGCACCTGTAACTGACCCGTCAGCTATTTTAGCAGTTGTTATAGCATTATCTGCAACTTTAGCAGTTGTTACGTTTCCATCAGCTATTTTGTCTGTGGTTACAGAGTTATTAGCTAAGTCAGCTGTAGCAATCGTACCATCTACAATATGTGATGATGTTACAAAGTTTTTAGTTATAGAACCGCCTTCAAACAAGGCCCCTTCCAGTTCAAATGACTTATTTCTAGCCTCTTGACCTGTAAAATTAGACTCATCAAACGCATTGTTTAGATCAGTAGATCTTATTGTACTACCACCCGCAAAGTTGGTATAATCACTCGATGCGTCTCTAGTTCTACGCTCAACTGACACCACAGCTCCTGTAGGAAGCGTAGTGCTAAACGTAATTGTATTGTTATCTGTGGATAGTGTGTAGTTATATAAAGTTGTACCAGCTGAAACTGCTGGGAAGTATAATCCGTCAGTATTATTGACCTGTGGGTGGCTAGATTGTGCTGTACTACCGCTTGTTTGGCGTAGTTGTAACACTCTTGTACCACCTGACAGAGTTACATATACATCCAGATCATCATGGTTATTCAATTCGATCCCAACGGGGGTAAAGACAGTCGCAGACTGCCCGTTTGTACCCACTGCGTTAGGAAATGTTTTTTTAGTTGTTACTGCCATTGATAATCAATGTATGGGATTGGTATTATTTTGGAAACTCAATTAATTTATTAATTTGATCGTAATATCCTTGCGATACTGCAGAGGATCTAGCCTTTCTAAGCTGTACCCTTGTTTTTAAATCAGCAAAACTAGAGTCATTTAACAATTCTTGCATAGCTCTAGCCTTTACTCTTATAAATTCTTCACGTATTACTTGGTAAAAAGGTGCTCTTACCACGTCATACCCTTCTCTATTTAGTAATCCACCCCGTCTATACTCCTCTACGCCAGCTTTCCACCTTGGATCTGATATAATTTGTTCAAGATTTTTTCTAAATTGAACATCAGTAGACATTAATCTTTGTAATTCTGACTTTTCTCTTGAAGTTAGTGGTTCTCCGTTGTAATAACTGAGTTCCTGGGGAATGTTGTAGCCTATATCTAACAATGCTTCCTTAACTGGATCTCCGTCAGCGTATCCTATAGCAATAGGACTAACAAAGTTTAACAATCTTAGTAAAGGATTGGTAGGAGAAACAATGTACGGTTTACCAGACCTATCTTTGTTAAGAATGTCGTACTTAGTGTAGTTAGTTGCTTTAAATACAACGTCATTTTGAAATAACATTTCTTTTATGTTATTAGCTTCTGTCTTATTGGCCTGTACAACTTCAGCTAAACTACGTGATAAACCAGAATAAGGAAGAACACCTCTAGCAAATCTAGCAATAGTATTTTGCAGCTGTCTAGGAGAGGTCGATTGGTCAAATACACTAACTAGATCATCAGCTCCAGCTAACATAGACTTGTCAACTAACACTGATCCAAACATAAATATAAGTTTTTGAAAAGCATCGTCAAGTCTATCTTCACCTAAAGTATGAGAACTTGCTACTATATCTGCGGCTAAAGCAAATAATGTGTTAAATGGTTCTAATTCTCGATATGAAACATAAGTATCCCCAATTTTAAAGGAGTTGGGTTGTATCTTATTTGCTCTCCATAATTCTCTGGTTTCTCTATCCTCTGGTAAACTACCCGTGACTCCACCTGTTAAAGCTAAACCACCCACAATAGTTGTAAGTAAAGTACCAGCAGCAATACGACCCTCCATCATAGCTCTAGCATTAGCCGCATCTTCTGGTCTTATACCATATTGACGTAACACTGAGGGATTTTCTTTGGATATTCTTACAATATCATCATATTTTTTAGTAAATGCTTCTAAGAAAGTATGACTAAAAGTTAAACGTAAAGCATTGTATCCAGTTCTCATAAATGGAAAGAATAGTTGACCTATAACTGGTAGTTCTTGTAGACGTTGAAATACTGCAACATTGTTAGGTAAAGCTGTTGTAAGTGCAGCTTCATTTCCTGCTAACGATGCGGCTTGGTCTGTAACTACCCACTGATTATCAACTTTAGTAAAAATTTCGTCTCTAAAATTTTCCTCTATCTGTGCTGCAGTCCGTCTAATATCTTTTATATCAACACCATCGTCAATCGCTTTTCTGGCAGCTCTCATTCTCATTTCATGTCTACCTATTATGGTTCTTGCAAGAGCATCACCAGACCCCATAATAGTAGTACTGTACCTAGAAAATGGACTTGTATTAAATTTAACTACCATATTTACAAAACGATGTGCCATAGACTCTGGAGCATTTGCAAACTCACTATAGTAAGAATTAAGTGAGTTCCAGTCATTAAGATCTTTAGCAACATCAAACTTACCAGCATAGGTTTGTTTCTTACCTTTATTAACTGCTAAATCCCAGTTGTGGCCAAATGCTTGTAAACCTTCTTTAGCTGCTCTCATGGTAGAGTCTAACATAGAAGCTGCGATAACAGCTTCTTGATGGTTTCCTCTCATAATTGCACCAACATACGCTGCTATAGGACGTCCTACTGCAATCATATTAGTACTAACAACAGCTTTAACAAATGTTTTCGGAGCACTTAAAAGTGAGTTATAATATACTGACGCTAATTCTTCATTAATACGTGGTCTGACTCTGTTACCATCAATGTTAGTACCAGCAATCATTCTGTATGGATTTAAAGTTTTCTTAGCAAGTAAGTAATTATGGATACTTTCATAATGTCTAACAACTCCTCCAGACAAACGATGTATGTCCATTAAAGTGTCAGCAGCTTCTTGTCCAAGCTGATTTTTAACACGTTTTAATTCGTCTGTATAGTTTGTTACTTCCTTAACAATATCAGCAATTTTATTATCAATAGATTCTTTTAAAAAACTATCAATAACATAATTTTTATTTTGTAATAAGGTTAAACCAGCAACATAAGCAGATTTTTTCTGCTCAATCATTAAGACTTTTATTAAATCGTACATCTCATCTGCTTGCCTAAACTTGTTAAAGTTTTTAGGTAAATCTGCACCAGCTATTGCAAATGATTCAATTTGTTTAGCTAAATTTAATATTACTAAATTCATTGCATGACGAGTTGCAGGAGTAGCTACATACAAACCTTTTGAATTAGGGTTTGGGTCATACATATAATGTATAAATGTAGATGACTTACCATTAGTAAAGTCAGCCATGCCTTTTGCAAAAGCATCTTTACCTTCAACAATTAAATTTTGTATTTCTTCAGCTTGATCTAGTATTAACCTTTTAAACTGAGCTGGAGCAAGTCTTCTTTTTATTCCTGTTAAAGAATCTTGTTCTCTAAATAATTTTTCTGATATTTCATCAGCTACTTCATTTAAAAGTGTTCTAATACCTTTGTTATTACCCGTTAATTTTTTTAAAGCAGTTTCTGTGTATATAGGTGATGCACTAGATGGGGTATCTCCTCTTTGTGAATTAAATAAAGATTCTTCTAAATTTTTACCTGTTGCTTCTTTAACTGTGTCAGCATCAGGTCTAATACTAGCTTTTTCACTAGATGAGAAAGAAGGTGCATCTACGAATGGGTCTTTACCTTTTAAAGCATTATCAGAGAGTTGTTCTAAACTAGCACCTTGTTCTTTTATCCAAGGATCACCAACACTTTTACCCACACGTTCAGCTAATTCATCTATATCTTTTATTGCTAACTCTCTTATAAGATCGACTGGGTAAATATCTGGGTCAAGTTCTGGGTTTTTATTTATAACTTGTTGACGTATAATGTCACTAGGTTCTTCACCTTTTAACAAATTTTCGTACTCAATACCGTCTTCTTCTTCTAAATGTTTCTTAACATATTCTAGACGTCTATTTTTATTTGATAGACCATAACCTTTACCGTTTCTATATGCCTCAATCTCGTTAAAATTTTTTTCGTCAAGTTCAAAGCCTTTTTCAATATCTTCTGCTAGTTGTTTGTTAGCAATGAGATTGGCTTGGTCAATAGTCTTTCCTGCTCTAACCTCTTTAACAGCTCTATATGCTGCCTTAACATAACCAGCTAAGAAGTGACCAGCTAGATTAACCCCTGCTCCTGCAGCTACTGTTTTTAAACGTGCTGTCCAAGAACTGTCCTTTTCAGGATCAACTGCTAATGCTTCAGTAAAAGGCATAAAAGGAGCAAAGTCTGCTACTAAATTTGCTATATTTGCTGACTCAGAGCTATTTGATATTAGATCTGCTACAGCACCTTCACTAGCTATCTGTGCACCTCTAGGTATAAATGCTATAAATTTAGAACCTTTTTTACCATATCCAGCTAATCTTGCAGCCTTGTATGCAACTTTACTAGCTTTCATAGCAACACCAGTTCCAGCTCCAAAACCTCCTGTAGCTACTGATAAGACACCAAACTCTGTTAGTCCTCTAACTAAATTACCTAAACCTGAATGGTTTTCTGGTACATATTCGTCGGGTATATCCCACCAAGCTCCAGACTTATATTCTGAACTTGTAATATCATTTGATTCTTGTAAATTAGTACCAAATAATTTATTCATACCTGTTAGTATTGTATCTCCTGAAAGATCCAAGAAACTACCTACACTGTCTACAGCATCTGCCGCACCACCCACAAGAGCTTTACCAGCTTCTTTAAGGGCCTCTCCAGGGCCATCTGGTAAAAACCCTTGACTTAAGGAGGGGTCAATACCAGTATTTACTTCAGGCTCATTAGGCTTCTGAACAGGTGTTTCTAGAGAGTTAGAGTTGTCTATGATGGTATCTAACGCATCATATTGATACCCCTCATTTACTATTTCTTCATTCATTGTTTGATGTTATAAAAAATTGATCTAGTTTTTTTAGCTCTCTAAGAACTATGTCAGAGTACATTCTTTGTTGTTTTCGATTACCTAACAAACCTCTTGGACGTTCAGTGTACACAGTCTCTTCAAAAAACTTTTTATCGACCTCGGCAAGAAACTCTTTAAAGTTTTTTGGCCCTAAAACTGCACGTACATCATAGTACATGTCTTTACTGGGTATATTTACACCTAATAAACCCCAGAATATATCATCACTGTTAATGTCATAAGCGACACTTTTACTGCTATAATTACCTTCTAGATACTGTAACACACGTTTTTGTGCTAAAAGTTTTTCTTTAGTCTGCTCGTACTTACGGTATGCAGGATTAACTTGTTTACGGTTGTTTTTACCTATAGTAAATTGAGATGGTACATTTTCTTCAAGGTTATCTAAAGCTAATTGAACACCCCCAGAGGTCATATCTACTGTGTCTAAACTTAAATCAGCAGACACCTTAATAATAGAACCATCATCTCTTTCGACAACATTCCATAGATCTTTTTTAGTGTCGGGGTTCCAACCTCTATAGTATGAGTTTAGTAAACTTCTTGTAATTCTACGATTTTGTTGAGTTGCATACTCGTTCATATTACCAGAACCAAATGAAGCTGCAACCATTTGTATAGCTATCTCTTTGTTATCTGTTGCTGCTATAGCTTCTTTTAAAAGACTATTAACATGTATCTTAAATATTTTTTCTTTTATAGTGTCATCATTATCGTATTGAATCCTAGTAACTTTGTTTTCTGGATCTCTTTCATTAAATATAGTAAGTGCAGCTGCTATTTCACCGTCATCTAGGTCATCATAGTTTATACCAGTACTGACTATAGCTCTGTGTAAATCATTAACACTAATTAAACCAGCCATATTAATGCCTCTTTCTCGTTCAACAGAATATCTACTTTGTAATAAATTTCTAGTTTCTACACTAAGAGTTTTATAAAAGTTAATTAAATTACGAGATTCTTCTGGAATCACATTAATATCAACTATAGGTAAATTAAGTTTTTCACGTAAAGCATTAGCTAATGTAAATGGGTCACGTTTGAGAGGGTCACGTTGAGCTAAATTAATAACAAATTGACTTTCTCCTGAATAGACTCCATCGTTTTGTAAGAAATTAAGACGTGTTTTTCTAAGGTCAGTATCAAATATTTTTTCTGCAAGATCAAGAAGTGCATCGTTACTTACTGACTCATTTAACATACTTGATATTCTATTTAGCTCATCTTTAGATTCTTGTAAATCGTTTATAGCACTATAAGCAAAACTTCCCTTTTGTACTTCTGCAAATTTAGGGTTTGCAAAAACACCTTGGATACTATCAGATGCAAACGTCATTGCAAAAGGGTTACTTCCAAGATCAGCTCCTTTAGCTTGTTGTGCTTGTAAAACAACTGACTCAGCCGCCATCTTCCAGAAAAACATATCTGGATCCATATTTTCAGGTATTTCACCTTTATAAGTATTTTTAAAGTTTCTATAGACTTCATATACATACTTTGTTTCTGCAAACTCGATGGCATTTTGTAGTGTAACGTCTTTAGATCCTGAAACATTTAATGCTTTACCAGCACCCAAAAATGATGTTGTAAGAGCATCTTTGATCTTACCTCCGTCACCTATATACTCTTTAAGTAATTTTTTACCTTCTAAAGTTTGATCCCACCTTAAACCTGTAGAAATTTGATCTTCTTTAATTAATTTTTGATCCTCTAATTTTAAAGATGTGTATGTTTCTGCAGATACTGTGCCAAAGTTGTTTATTTCTTTACGTGCTTGTGCTAAACCATTTTCAGTGTTTTGGTACTGTGGAGAGTACTTTAAAGCATCAGTAAATATTTGTGTCCTATTAGTAACAGCTGCATAATTTGCATCTTTTTGATATTCTTTTACTGTTCCTAAATATGTTACTTTGTCAATTTTTTCTGTATCATACTGAAATTTAAGTGTAGCTATTTTTATATTTAATTCCTTAGTTTTAGCTCTTGTAAGTTTAGTAAGATTGTCTTCTCTTTTAGCAAAAATATCTGCCTTTAGTTTATCAACATCAAATTTTATTGGAAAAGCCTCTACTAAAGTTTTATTTCCTAAATTTGGTATATTAAACTTTTTGTTTTGTATATAATCTATTAGCTTAAGAATTTTTACGTCCTCATCTAATTGAGATGTGCTATCAACAAAAACTGCTCGTAAGTTATCTTTGTTAGCCTCTCCAGATGCACCTGTAGTACCAGCTTTAAAATGTAAACCTCTTTCTGTTACTAAGATGTTGTTTACTGCATCGGAAAAATTACCAACCTCTATAACCTCTCCTTTGTCGTTTGTTTTTAACTCAAATAGATTTATAGCTGTATCTAGATTAACATTTTGTAATCTAATCTTTTCTGCAGCATCGGCCTGTATTTCATCATTTAACTTTTTAGTTCTAAATTCTTGTACTTGTTTAACTACGCTTTGAGTTAAATAAGCATTTACAATCTTAGGGTTAAGTGAAGCTATGTTACTTTTTTTCTCATACTCTCGTATTAAGAAATCTTCTACTTGTTTTCTATCTTCAGACTCAAATAAAGCATCATAATCATTAACCTTTAGTTCAGTGCCATCTAACCTTTCACCAATAACAGTATTATTTTCTTGTGTTGAGTTCATAAACCAAGGCATAAAGCCTTTAGCTGATTCCAACAAGTGAGCTTTACTATATCCATAGGCATAGTTTGAACCAAGTTTACGAGCGTTTAATAATCTATACTTAGTTTCTAAATCACTAAATTTTAACTTTTTTTCTATCTCTGTAAACTTTACTTCTCTTTCTTCATCAAGTTCATTAATTCTTGATTCTATCTCTTGAACTTGAGATAAGTTAAGGTCAGTTTTAGCTAGTGCATCTTTGTCTCCAGCTAAACCAGCTCTATAATCATCTATAGCTTCTTGACGTTTTCTTTCAATATAATCAACTCCAAACGTCTTAGCACTAACTTGTACAGCATCATTTATAGCTTTACTAAATTTACTAAGATTTTCAAGTTCATACTGATCTGATCGTGCCTCTAAATTAGACAGACGATTTAATTCTGTTAGTTGTTGAGAGCTTGCTCTCTCCATACCTTTAACGGATTCCTTACGCTGTTTTTCTAGGGCCTTGGCTCTATCAGCTAATTCTCTTGACTTATCAGGAGTAATTCTTTGACGGTATCCACTAAACGAGGTACTTCTTTTGTATGCCATAGTTTTAGTTTCTTAATGCGGCTTTTACGCCATATCCAGTCTGTACACCAGTCACAAATCCACCAAGTATAGGTGTCAATATGGATGGCTTAGGTGGTGGAGCTTGTTCAATGGGTCGCATTGTCATAAATGACGCAGCTGGGGCCATTGGTGCGGTAGTTGTAATTCTGTTATATGCACTTACATCACTTGAGAATTGATCTAAGTTTACTCCAAATTGTTTGATACCATATGCTTTAGTAGCATCAAATACAGAAGCATCTAACTGAGCTTGAGCATAACCTAATTCTCTTTCAGCTTGATCTAGTGAAAGCATAGTTGACTGACCAGCAGCCTGTCCGCTTGCTAATATAGTACCTTGAGCTTGTATTGCCTTAGCTAAATTAGCTTGGCTAGAAAATAAAGACTCAGTAATTTTTTCTCTTAATTCTTGTTGTGCAGATTCGCTAGCTCTGTTAGCTTCAATCTGATTAAATTCTTTTTGTTTATAGAAGGCAGCTCTAGATGCAGCGTCAGCCTGTAACTGTGCTGTAAAGACCTGTCCTTTCTGCCTATCATTAAATGCGGATATTGTAATATCATTTAGATATTTTTGCCTAGCTATCTGATTGGATCTATTAACAGCATCAACCTGAGCTCTATGTGCTCGGTTTTGTTGCATAATACCAGTAACAGCCGAGGCTCCTCCTGCCGCAATTCCTAAAGCAAGGGGGGTACACATGGTTTTATAAATTCGATAAGTGGGACTTTATTGTAGACATAATAATTGATAAACGTAAAACCTAACATCTTTAACAGTTTTATATGTGCTTCATTTCTCATATCTGCTACATTGCATAAATAAGGATTAGGTAAACTATTTACCCAGCGTTTTGCTTCCCTTACAAATGTATGTGGGTATTCTGTGCTTGCATCAGTACATAACATCCATATTATATTTTGGGAAGTTACTCCCGCCACTCCAGCAGCCTTGCCGTTGGGAACCTTAAAATATACTGAATATGCAGATTTGAAATGTGACTCTATTATAGAAGCCTCTGCAGCTAAACCTGTTGTTTGTTCTGCCTCACGTCTGTCTTCCCAGCGTAAGTTTAGCCCTACACTTAGAGCAAGCTCAGGAGTGCAAGGCTGTATATACTTACCTACGTACATGTCGTTTTGGATTATAGTTGCCATCCCAGCTAGCTGAGAGTAGGGCAGTGGAAAAGGGGTCTGGTATTTGTATTTGTAACCTATATTTATCTGTCTTCTTATACAATGGTACTCTTACTTGTTTTGTCAACTCCGAGGGTGGTGTGTTAAAACTTGTAGCGTTAGTTATCATTCCTGACTCAAACTGTACAAAGTCAGCCATGTCATTAAATGTAGATGATATATGAAACTCCATAGGGCCACTTACACCTAGCTCAAAGTTTATACCAGATATTCTTAGCTCACCATCCATGTCATAGACGTTAGCACTAGGAGTAAAGTAGTATGTAGGTAGCTCAATCAGTGTTGTGTATTTATACCCAACTGCGACCTTAGCACCCGCAGCAAGATGTAAATTATTAAATGTAGCACTGTTAGTTCCTACAGCATCAGCTTTACGTACCATACCAGCTATAGAGTTACCTGACCCATCATTACCAGACAAACCAACTAAGAAAAAGTTGTCAGCACTTGTAGGTGTGTAGCCTATAGTAACTACAGTTTTTTCTGTAAGATTAGACCCACCCTGAGCAGTATAGGTAAAACTACTTGGTATAGCCATACTATCTAAGCATGGTTCAAACCACCTTGCAGTCTTGGTTGCCTCTCCTACATCAGATGCCACACCACCTAGTACATAAGTTCTATTAGCGTTAGCATCAGCAACATACTCATGTCTAGACAATATATAGTCAGATCCTTGTTTTGTTACTGTAAAGAAACTACCAGCTGTGTACAGCATGTGTTGCATTGTACCTGTAAGAGTCCAGCTATACCATGCTGATTGCTCACGTTTTTGTCCTGCATTATAGTATTTATAATGATAAACTTGGTCATCTCCTTTTTTACCATAGGAAGTTATACCTATAGCAGCTGAGTTAGTTGATTTGGTTATATCTTTAGGTAAGAACTCTGGTACTACCCTTGTCTGTTCTATTATACTAGGAGGTACATCGTCATCTACCACAGTAGCCTCGAACGCCCTAGCATATGCTGAGACATTAGAAGTAAACAATACACTGGTTCCTAGATCTACAGGATCAATAGAAGCATCACATTCATAACTAGCTATCTTCTTTAATCTAGCTGTTTTAGGGCTAAATATGTCAGATTCTGTAAATAATATAAACTGAGCATTATCACTAAACAACATAAGACCCTTTTGTATGGGTAGTGTGTGGTTTACAAACGCTGGTTTGATGTCAGATACAGTAATATCTATAGGATTATCATCACTAGCAGCTATAGCAGACACAATAAAGAAGTTGAAGTACCCCCCTGGCTGGCTTAAAACTACCTGTTCGTTAGATATAATCCCAAATCTGTTTCTGTGAAAGAACAATTCTTGTATAGTTTGACCGTTAAAACTAGGAAATGGGTTAGATACATCGTCTCCTACCTGTCTATCTTTCCAATAATTTTCATTACCCTGTGAGTTTGCTGTTGATAAGTCTAGCTTAACAAAAGTAAACGTACCATTACGGTTGTTTATAAGTGCATGTGGCATGGTTGCGGGGTCTAAACCCTTTACCATTGGGTCGTTTCCAGAACCATCGAAGTTATGTGGCCTTACAGTTTCCTCCCAGCTACCTACACCAGAACTACCATTATCTGCAAAAAATTTTACATAATAATCATCAGTCTCCAAGTCAGCAGTATTTGAAATTTGAGCCACATAACCTTGTTTACACATAGCTGGTAGCCTACTAATATCCTGTGCTTTCTGACCTATGACACTCATGTTTTCGTTTACGGCACCTCCAAGAAAGTTTACACCGTCAGCACCTGTACCATTTAGAAATAAACCACTACCAATAACCTCAGCAGAGACGTTAGGAAGTGAGCTATTTACAGAAGATGCTAAACCTTTAAGAATAGTAGCCATACTGAGATAACCCTCAGATGGGTTACGTGGAGTTTTATGGTATGCTATATTAGATACCCCATCATATGTGGTAACTTCCTCAACAGCTTCAACGGATATACGGTATGTTTGCCCTTCTAAAGCTACATCAATGAATAAACCCTGAGCTGTATTTGTATTACTTGTTTTAATTATACCACCATTTTTTAAGGTAACTGTTGCAGTATATCTAGTATCATAGTCTTGTGTGTACCCAATAAAGTCAGCTCCTGAACCAGAGTTTGATGGAGTTCCAGTAGATCCACTAGCTTGATATGTAGCTATATTGTCTTTTATAAAACTTTGAGCGTTTACCTGTAAGCTACCCTCAATACCCTCAGTGATATTAGTACCACCAACCTGAGCTCCAGTTGTAGTTACATTTTGACCACCTGTGAATGACCAAACAATACTTCCAGCGAACCTTCCGTCTTCGTTACTGTCATCAAATGTAGCACCGTTAAGACTACCACTTTGTACAACGTCGACTTTGATTGAGGTTACACGATAGTATGTATTTGGTGTTGGGGCTGATCCTGTGTATAATACATATTCTGTATTGTATGCAATAGTGTCTAACCTTGCAAACGAGTAGTCTCCATTTAATATTGGTGCATCAGTTGTTCCTGTAGTTCCTATAGTCTTGTTAGGGTTAGCTATCAAGGTGTAATCTTGAATTGTCTGTACAGAATATGGAGATGTTGCTCCTGATAAATAACTAAATATAGAATCTCCAGAAGAATTTGTCAGAGATTTTTCAGTCCCATCTGCTATGTCCCATACTCTTATAGGCATAGATCCTGTAAGGGACGGTGTGATCTGTACAATATATTTCTCGTCACCGTCTCTTAATATGTCATACCAATGACCTGTGGTATTGGCGTTTGTTAGTTTACCTATAAACTCTGCAGGAGGACGTTTTTTTAGGCCAAAAGTTATGTCAGGCACAGCATTGTCACATACTCGTAACTGCCCAGGAAATTTTATTTTATCTGGCTGTTGTGAAACTCCTCCGAGAAAGTTAGGAATACGTTGGTTAATACTTGCCATTACATTCTTCTAATAACTTGCGATGGACGATAGGTGCTGTTGGGATTATGCTGATACTTAGTATCTGTGAAGATATTATAGTCAGCCTGTGAAGTGTCATACTCCAACGCTGCTGCCCTTGCAAGAGCCTCGTCTGACTCGAGTAACTTAGCAGCCTGTGGGTTGTTTACCATGCGGTTAGAGGCAATCCTCGACGCTCTGGTAGTAATGTAGTCCTTAAATGCCTGTGGTAGATCTTCAAAATCTAGCATCCAGATTACATCAAAATATAATTTACCACCTGTGACATTTTTAAATTCAAATGAATGTCCTATCTTATCATAGACTTTCATTATACCGTTGTCACTTCTTCTAACAACATCGAAATCATTACCATGCCTAAAATGGTTTAGGTCTAGTTGAAGGATGTTGTTTGGGATAACACAGTGGTTGTTACTATCTAATTCAATAGGATAGTCATTTTCTGTATTATACACCCAGCCCTGTGTTTGTATCTCACGGCAGACTTGTCGAAGAGTTGCCTGAGCAATAGCCACATCTGGGCTCTGCACTGTGAGGGTGTTGACGGGTGACTCTCCAACACTCATAAGAATTGCGTTTACTGCATCCAGTTCGGTGGACACACCATATGTTATTGCTGCCATAAGAAAAGGGGGGCGTGTGCCCCCGTATAAAATGTATTAGTTGAAAGCTGCAGGCTTTGTAGTTGTTCCTGCGAACAATTCTACTGAGGCAGCAGGATTTAAGAAATCTGCTCCCATAGCCATACGTCCCAATATCACGTCACCTTGGTAGACAACAGACACATCTCCACTTGTTACTTGAACCTGTGGGCCGATTGTCTCGACTACACCAGCGGCCTCACGTTGGAAGATTAATCCACATGAGTTTGCAAAGTTACTTGCAGCACCGTAGTTCTGACGTGCACCGTAGTTGTTACCTGTTGCGGTGTTTGCTGTTTCAATACCCTCTGAAACCCATGAACCAGTATTTCCTGGATCTACTGTAGCAAGGTCAGTACCAGCAGAAGCACCTGAAGCAGGAGCATACTTAGTACCATACTTACTAAAGAATGGAATATTCATAGACTTGAAGATCTGGATACCAGCTATCTCGATGATGCCGTTACCAGACTGCAATGCGTCGCCTCTTTCGTTACGGTTGATTAGACCATTTGATTCAATGTTCTGTATCAAAGCGTAGTATTGGCGAGGTGTCAATACAGCCACTCTACCGTCCTCACTGACTCCTTTTTCGTCAAGAGCTGCAGCTGCGTCGTAGAACGCATTGATTAGGTGAGTTGAGTTGTAAGCGTCGTCTGCGTCAGATCCGCCACCAACTTGAATTTGAGTACCACCTGGCTCTACAAAGTTAGTCATACTAACTGGAGAAGCCTGTCTAGCACCTTTAGCGATAGCTCTAAAAATTAGTCTATCATACTTTTGAGCAAGAGCATATCCAATCTTTCTGGAAATCTCTCCCCTCAATTCGTAATGTGAGAGTGTTTCATCTAGCTCATATACGAACGCACTAGAAATAAGGAGATCATCGACTGTAATTGTTTTCTCAGCTACTGGAGGTGCCTTCTGGTCATTACCTAGGATGGAATTTCCTGGAGTATGATACTCGGCTGTTGTGCGTCCAGTATAGATGAACTGTAAACTCCTACCGTTTGTGAGTGTTCTTTTTTGAACTAAATCTCTAGCGATTGTCTCTCTTTGGAAGCCAGTAAACATTTCTCCACTGAACAATTTTAGGTATAAATCCCTATTGTTAGTAGCGTTACCAGCACCGTTAATGCGACCCAGATTTAATTGTGAAGCTGGATCATTTGTTGACTGTTGTGCCATTTTTCTAAAAAAAATTTAGGTATAAATTATCGTCTTATCACGTGAAAAGTTGCAAGTCTTATGCGACTCACTATGTTTTTGTGGTCTATCCCACCGTCTAGACGGCTTATGGGTATCCCCGTAGGGGCCAGAAGCCAATAGAGTAGGGAGGAGTTGCACCTCCCAAGTCAACTATTTCTTGACTACTCTTGTGTACTCAATGCCACGATATACGTAAGTTACAGTCATTGTAATCTCCATATACCCTAACCCCCGTTCCATGATTAGGTTGCATGCGTCCCGTTAGGGATGAACGGACGTGGCTTAAAAAATTCCTGGTATAATCTGCCCTGTACAAGCGTAGGCACCTATAGCTGCTAATATACCTAGCATTGCGAGTCGGCCATTTACCTCCTCTGCTACATGCCATCTGTCACCTTCATGGTTGTGATGTGTCATCTCTTTCTTCGTTTGTGGTTGTAGTTAATTCGTTTTGAACTTGTTTTGGATTTACGAAATCTAGTACGTTCTTTACTAGACATCTCCGAGGAGGTCTTAGGGGTTTTAGACGAGACTCGCCTTGATGGTCTACAGGCAGGGTAGCCTTTACGGGTTTCGCCTTTCTGTCTTCCACATGGCTTACCAGTCTTAACGTCTACCCACTTCTCCTTAAACCATCTTTTAAGACTCATTTTCCTACTTTCTTCATAGCTGCCTTATGTGCAGCTGTAAAAGTAGACCCGTCTCTCATCATCTTTTTCATCATAGCCATGTGTTTAGCAGTGTGATGTTTCTGATGTTTTTTTAGAGTGGCTTCCTGTCTGGGTGTTAATTTAGCCATTACCTTTTTTTCTTTTTAGAGTAACCTTTGGCAGTTCTACGTTTACCGTCACTACCTTTAATTTTACCTTTACATACCTGTACGGCATAGCCGTTAGCGTATGCAGATGGGTAGACCTTAAACTTACGTTTAGCTGCGGCCTTACCTCTAGCACATAGTTTACCCATTATTTACCTCCGTGTTTGCAGCCGCATTTGCTGTTTCCTTTTTTCTTTTTCTTTTTATAGGCCATTAGCACTTCCATCTCCTGAGTGCCAACGCCTTACGGGTTGGCTTACCGTTTGGTTTTTTCATAGGGCCTTTTACACCCTTCATTCTAGCACAGAAAGAACGCTTCCTAGCACCTCCCCCTGGCTGTGGGGCCTTTAGGTTAGAGCCTGTAGCACGATTGTACTTGGCTCTACCTTTAGCTGTTAGGCCGCCTTTACGAGATTTTTCCCCTCTTCCGAGAGACAGGCTTACGCCCTTTCTTTTTGCCACCTTTCTTAGTCCGTAATGCGATCAGGTCAGCCCGATCTATTTTCTTTTTGTTACCAGCTAACGCAGCTAACTTTTTCTGCTTTGGTGAATAGCTAGAGTATGGCATTAATACTTCTTACCCCCCTTACCTTTCTTTCCACCTTTCATCATTTTTTTCTTTGGCATTTTCATGGGATCAACTCCTATACGTTTAGATTTGAAGCGGCTAGTTTTCTGAGGACATCATCTCTGTATGCCTCGTCTGTGCGGTATTCGGGTTTAGCCATATCCCTAGTTACCTCAGCCATACTCCTGTATCGTTCAGGAGCAGACTGTTTGCCTGTGACTAACTTGGGGTCACGCCCATTTGCATTTTCGTATTGAGCCATAAGTGCTTTTACTGCGAATGTGATTGCTGTTTTATTACCTGTAGCTAAAACATCATCATAGTCTTTTGCATCTTGTTTAGACAACTTTGAACCAGCCCACTCCATCAAATTGTCATAGGCTTTGTCACCACCTGATATGGCTTTTATGTCTTCAACATCTGATTCAGATAAAACCTGTTGTGGTTCTCCTCCCATCTGAGTACGTAATCCCTCTAAATAGGAATCGACTAAAGTTCTATTTAATCCTGCTGATTCTAATTGATCGTACATATCTTCCGATAGTGTGCCATTATTTTCAGCAAAATGTTTATTCATCTCAAACGGGTCAATCTCATTTGCTTTGAAAAGCTCTCCTAAATTATCACCATACAGTTCGTTAGCTGTGTCATAGTTGACATTACCTTCCTCTGTGTACATCCTATCTTCGTAGTTAGGTGCCTCCTCGGATTGAGGTTCAGACTCAGGTTGTTTTCCTTGTTTTTTCTGTAGCTCAAGGTATGCTTTTTCTAACTCTTCAGGGTTTTTATATTTACCAGCTAGTAGGTTCTCCTGTTTTTCAACAAGATCCTCACCAACTTTTAAAGATTCTGCATCTCTAGCCTCAGCAGCTGCGATAGCTTCTGGGTCATTTGAAGGGTCATAGGTGAATGTTTCAGCCATAGTTACTGTGGTGGTTGTTGAGCGGTTGCAGCACCGTTAAGTGCGTCTATAATTTCAGGGTTTTTACTAGGATCCATTAAAGGAGTTCCAGCAAGTTTACCAGCTTGATCTGTTAAAGATTGCATTTGCTGTGCTTGCATAGCTTGTTCTTGTTCTGCTTGTCGTTCATCCATACTCTTAACTAAGTTAAGTATGTCTATACCCTGAGCAGCAGCAAGACGTTTGATAGCTTCGTCAGCATTAACAAACTGTTGCAATGCTTGAGGGCCCATTGTCTGAGCAATAGTAGTTATAAATGTTATTAATGATTCTCTATCCTGTCCTCTTCCTAAAGCATTTATACCAGCTACTATAGTAGGTTTGACTAAACCACTAGGGATACTAGGTATCTCTTTGGATTTAGTTAGCATGTGCATCTTACGTTTTAGGTAGGGTATTAGAAACTCAGTTGTTAGCAAGCTGAAGAGTCCGCCAAGCTGACGTTCTAACTCCATCTGGGTCATTCTGACTTCTTCGGCTGTAGTTCTTTCTGATTGCCTTACATTTAAAACAAGAAAAGCCTCTGCCAAACGTCTTTCTAAAACATTGACTAATTGAAATGAGGTTTGGAAATCAGCAGTTTTACCTACCTGTACAACTCCCACATCATCTGGACGTCCTTGTATAATAGCACCATTACCAGCGTTTGCTAGTGAACTTGGTTTAGTTACTGAAGAAGGAGATACCGTAAATATTACTTTAGCTGCAGCTGCACTGCCCTCAACAAGAGCTTGCATTAGTGCCTCCAAAGATTTTAAATCCCCGAGGAACTCTTCTACTCTAGAACGTCCGTAATCTTCTCCGTCTACAGTTACAAAACGCAATGGTAGCCAAGGAGTTTTATCTAAAGGTGCTTTGCCATAACTGTCTGGTAATATTCTATCATGTACTTCTTGAAACCACATCCATCCATTGTCATCACGTTTTACACACGTGTAGACATCACAATCTTTACCGCCATACTCTGACTTTTCATCATCGTTGGGGCCATCATACTCCTCGTCCATGCCAAGTAATTTTTTACTTACACGTTCTTTGGTTATGATTTCCATTACGTGACCATTACCATCTCTTTCAACTACATACCTATTTAATGGATATACTTTCATACCATCTTTAGCCATATATAAAAGAGCGTTGCCAGTGACAACAAGATGTTTTAAAGCTGCAAAAATTTGAACTCGATCTGTGGAGGCAGCAATGCTCTCCATAATCATACGTTCTATCTTTGCAAAACTTAAGTCTAATTCACTCTTTGCATTTGGAGGTAACTCCGTACCTAGTTTAGAGTCATCTAGTTGTAACTTAAAAAAAGAAGTCGATGGAGGTAAAAGAGATAGCATCAACTTTGCTGACAAAGTGCTAACTCCTTTTGCTCCAACCGACTGGAATGGTGTTTGAAAATCAGTGTATGTTGAGTTGTTTTCATTCCTCATCAAAAGAGTAGGTATGGTCAACTCTGCACATTGATATGCTACGTTTAAAAATTGTTCACGGTGGGACGATAGTTCATGGTACCGCTTCCGTGCGAAGGCCATTAGTAGGTGCCTCCTCCGCCACCGCTACCGCCTCCGCCAGTGTTGACGCCTTGAGAAGTGTTAATACCTTTCAATCCGCCTGACGCTGGTTTCTTGGTTTGTAGCTGTGTAGTGCCTCTAGCTCGAGATCTTTTTTGAACTCTCTTTGCTTTAACCTTTGCCTTTCTCTTTGTCTCATCCTGTTCTACAGGAGCTGGAGTAGGAGCTGTAGGAGCCTCAACTGGGGCTGTCTGTACAGGCATTGGGGGTGGTGGGGTAGTTGGTGGGGCTGGTGTTGGTGGGGCAGCTGGGGTTGATCGTCCGCCTCCGAATAGATTAGCGATTGGGCCGACACACATAATTATTCTCCTTTGAGTTTATGTTTAAGTAATCTTATTATTGACAGCTGACCAGCCCTATAAGATATTGCTTTCTCCGATAGGTTGTGGTCAGGAAACTTGTCAGGAAACTGCTTGTCAAGTTCGTCAAGTATCTTTTCGATACGTCCCCAATCAAGAGTACTGGGGTAAATTGGTGTTTGCATGTTCAAAAAACGCAGGCATACGGGCACGTTTGGTATCGGCTAACTCAGGAGCTTTGCCTTCATACATCAAACGGTCACTGGTTTCTAACCAGAAATTTTTATTTAAGTACTTATCTTCGTTGTTCGCTTTCAAGGGTTGTAGTATCCAGTTTATTGTAGCCTTTCTTAGTTTGTCTAAAGAAGGGCTTGGACGTAAGCCCATGCTAGCACATACGAGAGAGTTAGTAGCAACATGGATTTGTTCGTCACGGCTAATATCTGCACTGACTGTACGTAGACCAGCATCACCATTGAATCTAAAGAAAGGTAGTAGTACAAAAAATATTGCACGTTCAGCTACCAAGGCTTTAGTTAGTGTGTGGTCTGGGTGTTCTTCCCATGCGGTGCGGAGGCGTAATGCCTCTGCTTCCGCTTTCTCATCTACACCCATTGCGTTTACTATGTAACCTAACGCTAGGTCATGGTTTATTTCGTCGTTTACATTCGACTGTAAAAGTACTCTCGCATCTTTGGGAACCTCCTTAGTAAGAGCTTCCTCGATAAAGGCACCCACAGGAAGCTCCATATGGCGTACTGCAAGAGCACGGAAGATGGTTTCTTCTGAGCCATCACGTAGTTTCCCAGCCGTCGTTTGTACGGGAGTCCACTTTCTTTTGCGGAGTAGTAGTTTATCATAAGGTGTTTTCATTCTTGGCAATCACATGTGGGTTCATTGTTTAAGATCCCATCCAAGTAACTGTCGACTTCAGATTCATCTAAGGCTGCATATGCACTCGACTTGTCCTGAACATCGCCCATTACCTGTAAGGAATAATAGAGTGATGTCTGGGGGCTTCCAAGCCACTCTTCAACGAACGCATTGTCGTAGGTTACAACGTCACTCCATGAGTTAAAGCTGTATCCGTGAAGAAGTCCCGTCTTTCCTAGAAGTGTCATTATACCGTCTGCAACTTTTTTGTATGCAGTCCAGCCAACTTCTGAGGCGATCTCTACATCGCCATAATCATAAGATGTAACTCCGAAGGTACCGCTATCACGGTCAACGCTTCGAGCTATTGGTGGTGCTATCTCGGGACAAGAGGTGTATCCGTCCAAGTCTTTTGTGTTATAACTGCAGCTAGCCGTAGGAGCTATTGCGAAGGCACGTACCATATGGTGAAGACGTGCTATCTCAGCAGCTCTATATACTCCTGTTTGTATTTCCTCTGCTATCTTTCCTGCATTTCCGTGAGCAGAATTGCCATGTATAACTTGATCTAAGGCTTCTCCAAATTCTTCGTAGGTAACTTTGTAACGTCTGAGGAGGTTGGCAAGACCGAGCATACCGAGCCCCACTTGTCTGTCATTTTCTGGGGTAAGGTATTCTCCAGATTCTCCAATACCTGTCCTGCTATGGAGATTACACAAGTCGGACATACCTTCACTGAAACCCTTTGATATGTCGCTGATAGTACAGGCACCGAGAGAGACATGCTGTAACAAGCAAGTTCCACGTGAGGGCAAGTAAACCTCAAGACAGACGTTGGAGTAGATTCTGTTTCCATAGCGATCATGTTTAATTTTGTTTAACCAAATGTCACCCGCTTTTATACCTTCGAGTAATTCTTTTTTGTAAGGAGTCTTGTCCCACATATCAGTTGTAAGATCAACACACCTTTTAATCCAAGGTAGTTGGTGTCTGGGTGTTTGTATGAACTCGAGTACGTCAGCGTGATCTAAGTCAAGGTGACACACACAAGCTCCGTTTTTATATCCCCCGCCTCTACGTATGGTTTCGTTGAGTGCAGAATATACCTTAGCAAATGACACTGGGCCACTAGCTACTAGACCCTTCCCATTTTCATGTCCGTTGGGTCTTATGTTTGAGAGGTGTACTGCTACACCAGCTCCATATCTTAAAGCATGGGAGACAAATCTCCAAGATGCTTCTATACCGTTAGGGCCTTCCATACTATCTTCGACAACAAAGACAGTGCAGGATACAGGTAAACGGCCATCAGGATTCTTAATCCAGTTTTCTACTCTGCCAGTTCTGGCTATCAAAGGTGAGTCGGTCATTTAGGTGTCCAAAGAATAGGTTGTTGAAGATCATGGTCGTAGTCTTCTGTACGTAAAATTCTAGCCAAACGTGCATTGAGCAAAGCGTCATCGTCTGATAACCCTCTATCTCTATATGCTTGACACACTGCATCCCATTTAGATTCGGACTTGTTTAACAGAGCTGTAGCTCTCTTGACTCCTATTCCTGGGCAACCAGAGTACCCATCTGTGGGGTCGCCAGCAAGGCTTTGAATAAGGTGCCAATCATCGGCTTGCTCTAGTGTAATCTCCTCCACTTCGTCAGCCATGTTCCATAGAACACAGGGGATTTGCTTCATGTCTTTGTCTGGACTAACAATAATGTTACTAGGGTCAGGATATTTAGTTGCTTCAATACCTATGGCATCGTCAGCTTCAAGATCCTCCATCATAACAAATCTATAGTTTTCACTACAATAGTTTACTAGACGTTTGTAACCTAGTGGTTTACGTTTCTGTCTATGCCCTTTGTAGTCAGGAAAAATTTTCTTCCTAAAATTCTTGTGGTCTGAAAAATATAAGATGATGTCGTCATCCATCATTGCTGAAGTAACTTTATCCAGCTCTGTCTGAAAGACTTGTAGTACGTCACTGAACTGTGACTGGGCTACTATAACATCCTCTCCAAAATCTATACCAGTTTCGCATACTTGCGAGGCTTTGTAAGCCAAGAAGTCGCAGTCAATTAGTAGCATTAGTGTACCTCGGCCCAGTTGTTACCAATGTTTGCATCGGCTTCAATGGGAATACGTAAATTGTAAAACTCTCCAGCTAGCATTGCAGATAGTTTACACACCTCGCCCACTTGTTCAGCCACTTCAGGGGGTGCCCCAAGTACCTGTTCATCATGTACAAATGCGTATCTTTCATGCTCTAAATCTTTTAAGTTGGCATCAGTTATCACTAGCCACCGCTTCGCTAAGACTGCAGCGGATCCCTGTAACAGAAAGTTAAGGGCTTTGTGTTCTTTGTCCACTCTAATGTTGCGTCTGTCAATGGCACGGATTGTACCCTTCTCAGCAACCTTCCGAGTAGCGTTGACAAGGCTTTCCAGCCCAGGAATTGCCTCCATGTATGCCTTTCTGATCTCTGCTCCTTTCTTTGCAGCAGCATCTGGGGACAGCATGTTGTCGTATGACAAGCCTAGTTTTTGGTTGCCCCCTCCGTAGAGAAAACAATATGTAATAGTCTTGACCTGACGACGGCTAATACCTATCTTGTCAGCGTTTACCTGATGGATGTCATCCTCAAGTAATATTTTAGCGTACCTCCCACCGTCGTAACGGGCAAGGTAGTGTGCAAACAGCCTAAGTTCAATTCCTGCAAGGTCACTGTCAACCAGTTTCCATGTAGGTTTTGTAATAAATAGCTCACGGCAATCCTTGTCTGAACTAACTTGTGCCAGATTTGGATGTGAGTGTGCCATACGGTGCGTGGCAGCCCCTATAAAACAGGAGTGGTGAAGTCTGCCATCCTTGACCAACTTCAACCATGCGTTAGTTCCTTGTGATAACATTCCAAGTTTCTTTTGTGTTTCAAGAATCTCGAGAAAGACCAACGCTTCTTTTGTACCAATTTCTTTGAGAACAGTCTCATCAATAACTGCTTTACCAGTCGGTGTGAGTTTGTTTGGTTTCCAATTCTGATTAGTCTTGAACCACCAAGCAATATGCTCTCTGCTACTAGGATTGAACTCCTTTAACCGTTGCATTTCTGCACCAGCTATGTAGCCTTGTTTCTTGTTGTCACGCCTTGGCGTAAACAAATTTCCTGGGACACACCAGCACATACTTTCAGCACTGTGCCTGAGTTCTTCCAGTCTTTTTAGTAAAGTGTTTTCTAGTTGTTGTGCTTTGGATATGTCAAAAGGCCATCCTGTAGTCTTTTGATTAGCCATAAGCTCTGCTATGTCATGTTCTAGTCTGACGCTAGCAACAACTTTTTGCGGAAATGCGTCCATAATTTTGCGACAATAGCAACGTCTTGTTTACAGTAGTCCTCCATTTCAGGAGTCCATTCTTTCCAATCAGAGGTCTTACCATAGTCTCCTTTATGTAAGTTTAAACGGAAACCATAAGCCTCGAGACTGTGTGATCCATACAACTTAGCTGGCATCATAGGCCACCTACGTCTGAGATCAATGTCCATTAGGTCAGAGTAAAAGTAACGACTGAGAATCAATGTGTCCCAGTGTGTAGGATTACAATTAAAAAATGGAAAATGTTTTTGTAGCTGTGGTACATCAAACATCACACCGTTATGAGATACAATGTTTGTGCAAATATCAAGAGTACAAACGCCATTTACAACTGAGTTGGTAAGTGTTTGGTCATTGAATGATTCAACTATACCGTTGTTTAGGTCTTGTAAAACCATACAATGTATTTCAGTTGAGTCGATACCGTTTGTTTCTATGTCAAATGCTACGTCCAAGTCACCCGAAGTCTGTCGTCGGGTCAAAGTGTTGTTCGGTAATTGCATGTTCGGTGAAACTACAGGTGTCTAAATTGTAAACTAGCTCAGTGGCGACGCCAACTTCACCAGAATAGCGGTTCTTGAGGACTCTAACAATCGTATGATCTCGTTTGCTTGAGTTCTGCTGATCCCTTTCGAGCCCGATAACTCCGTCACTAAGCTGACCAATCGCTGCAGATCCTCTAAGTTGTCCAAGTGTAACACGTGCACCTTCCTCATGGTTCTTGTCTGTCTGAGTACGTCTGAGGTGCGATACAAGGAATAGAGCGATGCCTGTACGCTCAACTAATGAACGTAGCTTAGTCATGGTAACGTCAATCATACGTCGTTCATCGCCATCAAGTCCACTCAATAATATACTAAGGTGGTCTAGGAATACAACACGACACTCCAATCCACAGGCAAGGTATTCGATGCGAGAGTAAATTGTGTCAGGATCGTAACTCCCAAAGCCATCAAACAAGTATAGATTCCAATTTGATAGAGTACGACTAAAAGCGTTTTCAAGTTCTGATTTGTCATGTTCACCTAGATGGAATGATTTACCTAGTGCGGCTGACATCAATCCAAGGGCAGATCTCCTGTTCGATTCTTCCAACGCCAAGTAACCGACCCGTTCGCCTTTAGATAGAAGGTCACTTGCAATGGCTCTGCAGAAGGATGATTTTCCCGTTCCAGATCCCGCAGTAATCGTCGTAAGCTCTCCATAGCGGATGCCGTGTAGTTTTTCTTGGAGTCCTTTGAAGGGATAGTCATGGTCAGCTGGTGGTGTAGGTGTGGTTACTAATTCAAGAAGCGATTTTGCGTCAACAATGCCGTCAGGACGGTAAGTTTTTGCGTCCCAGATAGCTCGACGTACCGCTTCCGAGTCCCCCTGTTGTAAGGCATCAGAGGCATCTTTGTATTTTTCCATACGAGCAATTTTTGCTTTGCCCGCTGGTAGAAGTTCAGCACATTCTTGTGCTGCTTCGATACCATCTTTATCGTTGTCGAAAAATAGTACGACTTCTTCATAGCCTTGTAATAGTGGTAAAACTTTTTGCAGGGATTTTTTGGCACCCTTAGCACCTGTGGGTATAGATACGTGGGGCCATTTAGGCAATGCTTCCCAACCAGAGGCGGCATCAAGCTCACCTTCGTATATGGTTAGGCGTGTGCCTGTGTCTGGGAATAAATTTTGCCCAAAAAGTTGAGAGTCTACGTTGTTACCCTCTAGCCAGAAATCTTTCTCTTTTGTTCTGACTTTTGCTGCACATACTTGACCGTTTTTGTCAAAATAGTGCATACGTAGCGTATCACCGTCTTTGTGAATACGATATTTACGACAGGTTTCCTCTGTTAAACCTCTTTTGCGTAATTTTATTGGATCGCCCTTTAGCATGGCTTTAGACCATTTTGGTTTGACGATGGTGGAAGATAACTCCCCACTATTAAAGTGGTTACATACAAAACAATAAGTATGTCCATCAGAATATACGGAACTGCCATCTGACGAGCCACACTGAGAACAAGGGGCGTGATGTAAGAAGGTTGATTCATTTAAGCCAGTTGACTGGGATTGCATAATAGGCACACCAAGGAAAGCCATGTTTCTCGGCCCACACAGCGTACGTGGTTTTAGATTTTTTTGAAATCTTGTTGTGTGGTGCTTGGAATACAAAGCGGATGTCTAAGTCAGGATTGTCACGTTTTACAGCCAGCATCTTCCTGCGGTCAGCTGGTTTGAAGTAGCCCTTACATTCAAGATATATGTTGTTTACCTTGAAGTCGGGAGTATATTTGTGGTCAATAGTATATTTGAATGACTCACCCTCATACTCCCAGTCTAGCTTCATTTGAGAAAGCAGATCTGCTACATCTGTTTCAAGGTTACTTCGCATTAGAAGTCATCGTCAGGGTCAATAGAGCTGGGTGCTGCATCTACTTTAGGTTGTTCAGTCTTGAAACCTTTTGTAGCACCAAACAATGCTTGAGCATCTTCGGCTGACATGTCGCCACTGTCAACGACACCAGCTCCGCTGTTAAGACTAACAACTTGGACTGCCTTTAGTTTTAGTGATGTGCCAATGTCACCGCTTGGTAGAACATATGGCTTTTGGAAGAAAGCTAGTTTAACCTGACTACCGCTGTAGATAGGTGTCTCTTTGTCCTCTATGATTGTCCCCTCTGTGTCAACTACAACTGGAAATATCTTATCTCCATCTTTCCAGCTGAATCTGATATGGTATGAGCCAGCTTTGTTCTCTAGCTCTTCCCAAGGTTCAGGCTTTACTGTCACCCTTTTAGGGTTCTTAGCTCTGCCTCTTGCCCACTCCAATGCAGACTCTCTCTCCTCTTCTAATGTTTGAAGAAGCTCTTTGTCTGTAATTAGAGCAGATAGTTTGTACCCCCACTCTCCAGCTTTTAGTATAGCTTGGAATCCGTCGAGTACAACTGGTTTTGGTGTTACGTGTGTTGTTGGCATTAGCAGAAAAAATAGGTGGAATTTGAAACAACTGTAGGGTCTAATGTACCTACGATTGGTGGTGGTTCAGTGGCATTGATGTCCTGTGCAAAACGTGTAAGCCAACATTCTTCTGTGAATATATTGGTGTAGGTTTCTCGCACAAGCGAATTGAGTGTTCCCATGTCTCCTGCTCTACAAAGAACGGAGTCGTGAATAACTGTGAATGGCTCATTGAACTCAGTAAAAGATCTGTGTAAGAGCGAAGCGTCAAATGAATGGATGTAGTTTGGAGCCGTACTTGATTTGTGTTTGGTAGGGCTGGGCTTTGAGTTACCGTTGGGTATCCTAATAGAGACACTCCCTAGTAACTGTAATCTCATCCTCTCTGTTTCAATGTCATCTCTTTTTTGATATACATGGAATCCAGAGGGAGTAGTCCATTCTACTGCAGTAGCACCATCTCTGATGTACTGGCCTACATGTTTTTTAATCCATCTCATTACCTTCATGGGCCCAGGAACTATGCTGTCCATGCTTTGATAGACTGCATTTACGATGGTTGTTAACTCATCTTTGTCCACTTCAAACCCTTGCTCTTGTAATGATTCCCTTATGTACTTCCTACTGCTGTCTTTAGTAGCGTTGTAGGGTATAGTCATAACGGTTCGTTTAGTGGTCTTACGTGTCATCCATCGGTGCATGTATGACGGTAGGAACCTTTTGGCTTCGTCGGCAACTGCAAGGTAGGCGTCGCTTGGTTTCTGGCTGGGACAGACATTGACTAATTCAGCGGTAGACTTGTCTCGGGCCAGTCCTGCTAAAATTTGCAGACCAGAGCATGTTGCATCAACAGCGACCATAAGACCTGTGGTGTGTTTATCACCTTTGATACAGCAATGATAATACTCATGGCAGGCAGCCATAAACTGCCAAGGTTCCTCAACCTCTTCCCATTCGCTTAGGTTCTCGATGGGGTTGGTTGCAACCCTTGAAATTAAGTCTTTGTTTTGTTTGACCCATTCGTGTCGGTCATCCAACGTGGCCTTGTCCAACCCGTAGCTGGTAGCTACTTGAAAAGACAACCACAACTCAGACTCAGTATTTACACTACACTCATTAGCAAATCTTAACAATGACTTACCAAAGTCTGTATCTTGTGGGGTGAGGAAGGCTGGAATGGGATATGCTCTACCTCTGTAATCAAAAGACCAACAAAGATAGAAGTCCTCGTCTTTGAACTTTCTAGCCGCCTCCATCTGTGTCCTAGTTCTAACCGATCTTTTAAAATTTATACGGTCAGCATTATGAGCTTCGGCAACTTGTCTTCGCCAAGACTTGTTTACTTGCTCATCATCATCTGCAGCTGGTGGTCTAGGTGGTTTGAATGAAGGAGATATGGGTATAAATTTACCCACTACATACCCTCTTTCAACTAGCTCCTCAGCCACATCTAGCACGTGACGATTAACACGATACTGCACCTTTTGTAACTTATTTAAAAAGTTTAAAGGCGTTTCTCCGTGTATTATGGTAACGTTGCTCCTAACCCTAGTCATTTCATGGCCTTTCATCATTCGGTTGGTTAGATAACCTCCATAAATAATCTCACCATTTTCATCATACCCCCAGTCATCAGGAGTCACTAACATAGGCCAAGGAATACCGCTAAATAACTCAGCAGATTTGATTAGTTCATGGCGTTTGGTGTCAAACAACTCGGTAGGAACTACCTTGTAAAAATACCTTTTTCTGTGGTTATGTTTGTCAACAGTGAACCATTGAGTAGTCTGGATGACTGCATCTAATCCCCATCTTCCTAGTGTCAGCCTAGTCTTTGTCCCCCAGGAATCCCATTTAATTCCATGAGAACCAAACTTTTGGCTAGCGATTGCTTCACGTTGCTGCGTACCACATGAGCTGTGATAGTATGTCTTCTCGATGTAGGACATAAGGTTAGGATGCTCTTGTTTGTACCATCTAAACTTAGCTTCTGCCTCCAATGCAGAGCCAATGGCAGCCAGCACGGGAACCAATGTATTTTGGTTAGTGCGTGTACTGAACACTTTGTCAAAGGTAACTTTCAACAGTATGGTAGCAATGGCTAGTGGCTCCAGCTCGTCAAGGTACTGCTTGATTGGTTGGTAATATTTACCAGCTTGACCATTCTGAAGTTTCCAGAACTGTGTCTGTATGTGCTCAACTAGGTAGGGTAATGCCTCTCTTATTGAGGACACTCCGTAAACGCTTGCACTTGCGTATGACTTCGATTCTAGCTGCTTTAATGAGTCGTGAAGCCTCTGCTTCCCTTGAGCTATAGCTTCCTGCTCCAGTAGAAACTGTCGGTGTAGGTTTGAATGAGTCTCCATAGGCGAGAAATAGTGAGTATTCGTAGTCATCAAGGCGGTCAATTTGCCGTTGAGTTAGTTTACGTATCATAGGTTTTACATTGGGGTTCATGTGGATGCACCTTGCAGTATTCCTCCATGCTTTCGTAGCATTTCCAGTTGTTTAGAAAAAACCTGGGGTCGTTAAGGCTGTCATACCTTAGCTCCAGCTGTCCTGTAGCTGCGAGTAATACTAAAAGGTCGGTGGGTTTCTCTTCTTCGAGTGTGGTATCAATCGACATAGATACCTCCCCAGTATCATCATCTATCCAATAGCCCTTTTTGTCAAGGACATTGGCTAAGTCATGTGGGTTCATGGGATAAAGTCAAGTGTGTCTAGGATTTCGTTGCTGGTCATTACCATGTAGTCATTACCATCTTCAAGTAACTTGGTCATATATCTTTTGGCAGCTATACCATTTCGATATGACCTTTCATTGATCTTTCCGTTGGGTAACATGGCTCTGACTACACATACATAGGATGGGGGTAGCTCCCATGTGAGAGCTGCCTCATAACCCATGTCGAAGGTCACTTGTGTCAACTTGTTAGTGGCCTTCCATTTGTTAAGTTCTTTGATGCGGTTGTTGAATATTCGTCCTGCCATGATGAGATAATCCGTAAATGTTGGTATTTTGGTGGTCGAGTTTCGGGTAGTATAAGAGATAGTAGTAGAAAGAAACCAAGGAATGACCATGTGACAAGAACACCAAACACACCGTAGATCCACTCATGTTTCTCAGGTTTTCTCATAGGCACCTAGCCTCGAATCTAATCTTGGCGATTGCCTCCCAAGCATCTTGGTCAAGCTCGGGGTGATCTTCTTGTACTTCCTCATAGATTTGCTCCATGATGGTTTCGTGGTGTAAAGTGCTCATAATGTTTCAACAAATGATCTGTGTAAAATGTCCCACTTCAAAGCCTTGTCTTTGAGTATGCGTAGCTCGTCAACAACCTCTGAGGTAGATAGCTGGTTTTGCCCTGAGCCTTGTTTGGCTACAGTAAATACCTCGTCGATAAACTCTTGTGTAGTCATCTTAGGCACCTATCTCTACTACCTTTGAACCATCGGACTTTTTTGATGACTCGTACTCCTCGAAGGCAACACGCTCCTCGGTGATAGTTTTGACGTCATGGCACTCGAGCGTGAACTCTTCGCCATCAGCAGCCATATCTGTAAGCCTTTTGAGTCTGTACAGTGCAGCCTCAGCATCAATGAATACGCCAAGAACTGTGCGTTCGTAGTGGTATGGACATAGACGTGTGAGTGTCCACATTTGGATGGAATTGTTAGGATTGGTCATGTGATTGTAGCCATTGTAAAGATTTTAACATAATCCTGGGGTCATCGTCAAGCTTGCCAAATGCTGTGTTGCATGGGTCGCAGATGTAACCCCTGAATTGATCTGTGCGGTGGCAATGGTCGAGCACCCAGCGTGTTGTATGCCTCCCACATGCAGGACAAGCACCCGACGATGGTGGCTTGTGCATCCTGCGTAGGCGGTTACGAACTCTGACGTGATGGTTTTGACAGGACTTGCACGTATTCTTACGTCCAGCCCCAGCAGTTGAGAATAGTGGGAAGGAGTCAAGTGGCTTGAGCTCTCCGCATTGCCTGCACTGTTTCATTGCATGAAGTCTGTGTAAATTACCTCATCAGCGAGCATAGATAGACCCGCATTGGATAGTATGTCCTCGAGGAGGCCGCTGTCTGCGTCCTCAACGGTAACAGCTATGGTGCCATTGGTTGATGGCTCGTAGCTCTGCCCCATAGATAGTAGGCTGGGAGCTGTGGATTGATCGAAGATTAGTTTCACGTTAGACATTTGCTGCTAGCTCCGCTGGTAGTGATACTCTGACCTTTGGACGTCTGTGGTAGTAAGCGTCTGCGATCTGCTTGACGTGTACGCCCTGAGCTTTGCAGTTCTTGTTGACCCAGAAGCCAAGGCTCATCTGTGGTTGTGTGAGTAGGTTAGCAATAGCTCTGCGTGATACATTGGTGTACTCGTATGAAGAGCCAGTCAAGTATGTAACTGTAGCTGATCCAGTGATAGGGTCAACGTCGATGGACTTGACACATGTTGAAGTGCGTTTCTTTGGTTGCATGATAGTTGTGTGGTAAACAGCAGAGGGTGAGGCCCTCAGAGATAGCATAGCAGCTATCTGGGAGAACGTCAACCCCATTGGCTAGCCATTGCGTCGGCTATGCCCTGATACGTTGCAGCACGTAGCTTCCAACGATCTTCGGATGGGCCGAGTTTGTTCTGACCGCTGGGTGTTTGGTTGTCCCAGTAGCCACGCTCGGGTAGCTCCAGCTCATTGGTAGGTATGAGTGGTGGTAGATTCTTGAGCCACAGGCCAGTCTTCTTGGCCTCGGGGTGGCCGAACTGGTAGGGGTGGATGTATTGGGCTGGTTTGCCTAGTTTACTGCGTGTAGACAAGGCACCAACAGGGTTCTCAATACAAATCCTGGGGCAGGGTAGCTGCCAGATACGTTCGACGAACTCGATGGCTCGGCCTTGCCGTCCGTCCTTGACTTTCTCGGCCCAGTATTTAGAGCCTGAGACTGCCAGATCTGTGCAGGGTGGGTGTGCGATGATAAGATCCCAGTGACCATAAGCAATCTGGAACATATCACCTTGATAGTGCTTGCCGAATGGCTGCTCGGAAGCTAGGTAGTCACAGCTGGTAGCGTCATGGCCTCGCTTGGTGAAGGCTTCACGTACTACCCCGCTGAACTCGCAGGCGATTAGTACTTTCATACGTGTGGGTGTTTGTGGCGTAGTTTGCGATATTCTAGGTATTGGATGGCCCTCCATACCTCGGGCGGTATCTGTTGGCTGGCTTGTGTCTCTTTAAGCGTAGGGCGTCTCCGTTTGTGAGAGTCCTTGCTCGGGGTCGAAGAACCACCTGTCGGTGTGGGCTGATTCGCAGAGGTCATAGTTTTTCTCATGTAAGGATGTGAGAGTGAGGACAATGGCAGGGTCAGATAGGATGCCTTTGTAGGACATGACTGCCCCACATATTACAGGCTCGAAGGTTAGTTGTCTATACATTGTAGATACGTTTGTGTGTAACCCATGTGATAGCTTGGATGTCCGCAGGGTAGAAGTGCTCGCATAGCTCCTCGTTAATGAACGCAGTGGCGTCACGATAATCTTGCTTGATGGTAGCCCGTAGCTTCTTGCCGATGGGTGGCACCTCTTTCATGGTGAGACGTTGGCCGAACCACACACTGTAGGCGTGGCCGTCGATGCACACGTCAGTCATGGCAGGGTTGGTGATGCAGTTGTAAAACTCGGTGATTTTGGGGCCGTTGAGAATGTCAACGATGTAGCAGGATGCTGAGTTGAGAATCTGCAGGGCCTTGGCTAGCATTGGTTTGTACGTACACACTTTGACTGCGAGCACGTCGTCGTCGTCGCCATGCCGCCACGCCTTGATGACGTTCTCTGCGTCGATGATGTTACGCTCCCAACGGTTGTTAGGTGATAGGGCAGCGATGACGCCAGCAACAACCTGAGCCGAGAGCCCATACTTTTCGCCAATGCGGGCGGAGATTTTGAGTGCTGAGGGATACCAGTCACAGCCGAGCTGAACTTCTTGGCTGGTGGCTAGTGTGAACTTAGCAACAATCTCACGTGCATTGTGTGATAGTTGAGAATAAGACACGATTTGATGATGGTGGATTTGAGCGGTTGGTAGGAATTGCACCCGCCTGAACTAACTATAGACCGCATGAAATAGTCTGTCAAGGTATTTTATCAAATGCTGACATTTGGCTAGTTGGCTAGCAACAGACTATGGTAAGTAATAAAATTAGCCGTACTTTCTGGTTTTCGGTCTATCCAGCCCACCCGTAACACCTCGCTATGCGTATCAGTGTTAGCTATGTACCATCCGTAGATGTTCCCCGTCACTCCGTCATCGGGCCCCCCGCAAGGTTTCGGATAACTTTTTTATTGGGCTTATTTGTTTGATACCTTTATATTATATGGTATCTTGTTTACTGTCAATCTGTTGTTACATTTAGTAATAATTGACTTTTGTTGTTGTTGGCCTCCTTTTGGATATGTACCTAATATAACCGAGATAAAATCGTTTTCAAGTGTTCGTTACATTTTGAAATAATTTAACTTTAGAGCTCGGCAACGTCGGTGATAGTGGCTCTTAACTAAGATAAACACCGTATAAATTGTACTAATACATCTGTACTATTGTTACAATTTGTAAACTTTTACTAGCTAGTACATTTGTACTGTTACAAATTATACATAAGTTTCCCTAATACTAAATGCAATAACATTAGTAAAACTTATATGTTCCAGCTGTAAAGGTATTACCCCATATATAGTGTTTTCGTGGCTTCAATTCATAAGCATATTTAATAGTAAGTATTTATACTATTAATATAGAGCACCCCCCAGATATGTCTACAATTTGTTAATAAATCAAGATATAGCGTAACAGATGCCGATGCACACACTAACTAGAATAGTCAATAGGTATTTATACTCATTATCCCCGAGCGTCCCCAGGTGCGGCCCTCATACCACATTTCGGGGGTGGCGTCAATAGGTATTTATACTCAATGACGATAGTGGTACATATGTACTACCCCCGAGAGGTACCAAAAAAACTGCAGTCTGGCAAGTACGGTTTACCGTATGTAGCAAATGTCACGCAGGGTGGTATCGGGGGGCACAGCAAGGGTGCGTACGTAGAATACCGAATAAAAATTTTTACCAAAATCTAGACACCCCTGTAAGACACCCACGTACTGCACTAGGTACCTTAGAGGGTGGTGTAGATGTTGGCTCCAGCAATCGGGGGACTGGAGGGGCTAATGCCCCCCCTTGACCGCTGTTTCCACCCACGGGGAGCACCACTTCCCCGTGTATTATGGTAACGTTGCTCTACATCCAGCTCTCCAACTGGTGTTTGGAGATTCCACGGGCTTCTCTTTTTTGGTCTAAACTCATCCCCATCACAAGATGGTTAGCCTCGCTCTGAGGGTCATCCATCCAAGCCTCTAAATGGTCTAACCACTCGTTGTCTTTTCTGTCTTGTATCTCTACTTCAGCTGAGAGGGCAAGGGCATCTGTAAACCATTTAACTCCTTGGGCAAGGGAGTCAATTCTATCATCATGTCTAACGGCACCTTTTTCTCTGCACATCCTGCTAATTTGGTAAGCCAACATATATTGGTGTCTATTTTCAGACGCCTCATCAGCATTTGAAGCATAATCCCATTCAATGACGGCTGGATCAACCACAAGCCTATGCTGATTAAAGACAGGCTCGAGAGCGTCAATAATACGGTCTTCTTTACGGACATTAGCTCTAGTCTCCTCTATGTTAATGTTTGTCTTTGTCGTTTGACAATGTTTTCTAAATAGCTCTGATACAATACCATCGCCAAAGTTGCTCTCGATGAGCAGCGTAGACACGCCATATTTCTTACATTTCTTAAGTATTGTTAGTAAAGTCTTATCACTATATCCGTCTTTGGTTGCAAACACTTCATGTAGGTATATTATACCGTTAAGTTGGCTAAGAAAACATGCGGTTGTCTCATCAGCACCTCGTCCGCTGGGATCGACGCTGCAGATGGTTTCGGAATACTCAGTCCACTCCCCTTGTACTTGCATAGGTTTGTAATAATAATCCCCAGGAAGACCAACGCAAGGCAGATCTTTAAGAATGTTATCAGGGTCTGAGCACCAAATAATGTTTTCGGGGCCATGTGTAGGGTTAATAGGATTAACTATTAGGTCTGCAAATTTAAGTGGGAACTTTTCTCTGTCTGACAGTGTAGTGTCTAACATAAACTGCAGCATAAAGTTTGACCTACCCATAGAAGACTCACGTTCTAGTAAATCCGCTTCCTTAAATCTGGTGTCTGTAGGTTTCCACGCCAAGTCATCTGTATCTAGGTCATCTGCTAGCTGGGGTGCTAACAAGCCATCATACATTGCAACCTTACGTGGGTACCTTGCGGGCCACACAAACGGTCTATAGCTTCTTTCTCTTAGTTTGTTGTAGATAGTAAAGGTAGTCTGTGGTGTGCCTAGAAACATAATACGTGAGTCTTTCTTAGGTGTAAGTATAGATTCACATTCTGTAACTAGCTGTAACAGTTTACCCCGTTGGAGCTCCGTCATGGAGTTATTAGGTACTTCTACATCATCTAGTACCATTAGGTCTGCACGGCTACCAGTCAACTGACCAGTAATACCTACAGACTTAACGCTAGGTGCTTGGTGAGGGGTTGCTGGCCCCACATCAAACGATATACGTGACCATCTTTGGTCGTCGTTTTTGGGTTTTAGGTGTGCCAACCAAGGCACCTCTAGGATTAATCTTTGACAGAAGATTGAGAATGAGTCTGCTCTATCCTTAGAAGCAGAGACGACCATAACTTTTCTATCAGGGTCAATGAATAAAGTCCAAAGAACAAATGCAGCAGTAATCCAAGACTTACCCACACCCCTAAACGCTTGTATTTGGAGTCTTTTAGGGCCATGTTGTAAATATTCAGCAATACATAGTTGTGCTCTTGTAGGAGCTGGTAGGTTTAAGTGTGTCCATATAGCAGTCAAAAAGAACCTAAAGTCATCTTTTAACTGAGATTCAATGTCAATCATGGGCCTACTGTCCTTGAAGCATCTCTAGGGTTACGTCCGTCATCAAATGGGTTATATAAAAACTCATCAAAGTAAGCCTCATTATCCATAATAGCACGTTCTTTCATACGACGTAATTTAAGTATAGCTCCCTGTTCGGGTGTTGGGCCATAAACAAAACGACCTATAGCATCTTTTAGTTTAGTAGGATCACCACTATCCAATGCAGGACGTAAGTAAGTTTGATTACTTGGGTCTTCAAATACATTTATACCAGCATTAAAACCAAAAGATAATACCCCTAACTTTACGTTTAAAGGTAGATTTCTATAGTTTTCATATCTTTCAGAAAATGTATTGTGAAGCTCAGTAACTTTGTATCTTAACATAGGTTCTGCCTCTTCTTTTGTTATTGTCTCCCCGTCTGTTACTCTAGTTTTATTATCATTCTTAAACTCAAATCCATATCCATATGTTGATTTACCACCTTTTATACCTTTAGGTGTTCTAGCAACAGGTTCAAAACCTTCTACTTGTTTTAAAAATTCAACGGTTTGGTCAATGAGTACCTCTGCAGGAGTTGTCATAGTGTTTATACCATAAATAGTTTAAAGGCCCCTTGTAGGGCCTTCTAGGTGCCTTAGAGGATCATCTGATCCACTGTAGTATTAAGTTTTCTCGAATAGGGTTTGGGGGAAAGTTATCCCTAAACCATTCTAACCAGTCATGGCTTCCTTTGTTTTGATTACACTTGACGCAGGCTGGTACGCAGTTCCTAGACATGTGACTACCGCCAGCACATCTGGGGCGTACATGGTCAATGGTAAGATCATGTTCGCAATGTTTTGTTCCACAATAGATACATTCATAATTGTTTGCCTCCTTGATAGCGTGTCTCCACATACGTTTTGCTTCGGATGAGGTCATGGCTATTAAGTTTTGTGTGTAATGTTTATAACTAGGAAGTACTGGTGTCATTTTTTACCACGGTTTCTTGCTCTGTTTTTAGATGGGTCTTCACGGACTAATCTTCCTGACTTAGTGTGTGAAAAATCCTTTCCGCCCTTACCTTCCGCCCCTGCCTTTCGTCTTGCTCGTTTGAGCTCAACTCTATACGCAATCGCTGATTTAGTCTTGTTACGTTGTCTTTGGGCGGCATTTTTCTTGGCCCGTGATTCGGGGTTGTCCCTGTAGTTTCTGGCACTTTTTTTAAGTTTGTTACGTGGTAGTTTTTTAGGAGCCATTTTTAATTATCGCATTTTGTACAGTGTCAAAATCGACAGTCGGCATAATGTCTGCTAACTGAGACAAGGGTGACGTATCAAACGCCACACCTGTAATGTCGTTTTTGTATAACCAGTCAGCGGCAACTTTAAGGTCAGCTGTAGTAGCCTCGCCACTACGTACCCTTGCAGTAAGCTCTTGGGTTATTAGTTTATGTAGTTCATTAAACTCATCCTCGCCAGCTCTGCGGGGTATGCGTTTTACATCACTCACTTATAACCACCTTTGGAGGAAATAGACCACGTTTGATAAACTCTACAGCCTTATCATCTAGGTCGTTGTCACTTTCTTTAGCTAATCTTTCTAACAAATCAACTACAAATAACTTAAATTTCTCACTTTTTAAAAAAGTTAAAACGATTGGTTTTAGTAGTGCTAGCATCTTCTTTTGGTAATAATGATTGTATTGGTACTATGTCTTGGCACATGTGGTAAACACGTGTCCCTGGGCGGATAGTAAAGCCCCTTTGCTGCAATTCTGCACATTTCAGTGCACGTACAAGCTCAAAGTCTAATTGCATCTTTTCTTCCTGACGTTTAGCTATGCGTCTACATTGTTCTAGACCACGCTTGTCAAGAGGTATCATAAAATTAACTTGAAAGCCCCAGTTTTCACTAATTACGTACCCTTCGGGGTCGTATGGTGAGGTATCATTACCCATATAAAAGGGGCTAAAAGTCATTGTTGACCCGTTACAGGATATGCTAGGGCCGTATTGCTGTCTAGACGGTGCACCATTGTTCTGAAATTGCACTGCCTGATTGGTAACATTTCCCGTAGCTGCGGCCACGGGGTTGGAAGTGTTGTTTGTCTCACCTTCAGCGTATGCTGGAGTTACTGTGAGAATACAGAGAGCGAGGTAGTAGTAGAGTTTATGGTATAGTTTGTTGTTGTATCCCATTGCTCTACTAACCCTGCGGCTCGACTTGTTGTTTCTAATGTCCAAGGTAACGATGTATCAGTAACTGTGAATGTTGTACCACTCCCAGATATATCTGCAGACGGTGTTACGTTAGATCCAGACCAAGTGTTCGTGGCCGCCCCAAAAACTTGTTTTTGCGTCACTTCTGTTATAGTCTGAGTGGTGGTTGTAGTAGCGTTCATACTACCTTGTGTAAACTGCGGTGTCACGGTGTTTGCACTAGCAGCTGCTGGTATCAACAATGCTAGTAGTAGAAATTTTTTCATTTGATTATTTTTTGACATTCAGAGCATTTTAACTCTCCTTTGCCATTACCGTTTTTTCCGTTTGATGTAGACAAACCAAAACTAGCAATACCGCCCGCAAAAATCGAAGCTACGAAAGTTATATCCGCAGCACTTGACGACTTTTTAAGCATTGGTACATCTACATAGTTTAATGTTATTATAAATCCGCTCCACACTACAACGCCTAGTCTTACTATTGTAGACACAATTTCCATGCGTTCTTCGTGTGTATCACATCCATCCATTAAACCTTTTTTCTTTTTTTCTTCCATTTGTCAATCTTACCTTGTAAGAATTTTTGAACACGTTTTTTTATAAGATCAAAAAAAGGTTGAGCCAGTGTTGTGGTAGCCACAGCTGCCACCGCTGTAGTTACAGCCGTAACCATAACTTCAGGCGATGGAACTGGCATCTGGACATCTATAATAGGTATGTCTAGTTTTCTTTGTTCTGGTTGTTCTTTTTTGGTTTCCGTTGATTGAGTCCCCTCTGGTCTGCGAAGATCGCTCGGAGGTACAATAAGCGGCTTGTAAGATGGTACATCAGCTGTTGGTAAAGGTATGGATATAGTTTGTATCTGATCTATGTTGGGGATTGAGATGCTTGGAATGTTGTCCATGCGTCTTTTACCTCTATGGATTGTTTTGGTTGTATGTTTTTACTAAAGTAACTTGTTGTTGCCAATAACCATTTTGCCCAGCGTATCCTGTCATTGTGAAATACCTTACTTGACCTTGATCTGCCGAGGGTATGGTATAAGTATGCAGTCCTGTACTAGGGTTGCTCATTAAATCACCAAACGCAGCAGTACCTGCGGAGTTACCACTTGGTTGTGTTGAAGTCCATTGGTTACCATTTGAATAGTTATTTCTTTGGATTGAACTTATATAGATGTCGCATCTGTCGTGTCCTACAGGTATTGTAATACCATTTGTATATCCAGTTTGTCTAAAGCCAGCGTATGTACCTGAGTTACCTTGACCATAGTTATACAATCTATCTGAGTTAGCGTTAGATCCACCAGTAGCATTAGGATAATAACCTGTATGACTCCAAGTTACGCCACTTGCTAAACCACTACCGCCTTGTGATGATCCTCTAAACCAATAGCTAGGAGGTGGTGCAGCTTGTACA
>MDTA01129013.1_pt1 | contig 42671 bp, 24 predicted proteins | sample 811151 | NCBI WGS metagenome assembly MDTA01 (sample SAMN05326648, study PRJNA326480) | marine metagenome | isolation source: seawater | place: Indian Ocean: South | collected 2010
CAACTAAATGAATACATGAAGAGATCTGTAGATAGTGGAGACGCAGATACGGCTGATACATATACTTTTGATTTGTCTGGATTAGTGGGCGGGAAATTTGTTACAGACGAAACACTTGATCTTAGCGATTTAAAAGAAGAAAGTACGCAACAAAATGAAACAGAGACTAAAGTGGCACAGGCAGAGACAACCAAAGATGCTGTAGAAGAAGGTGCAGATAAAAAGTCAGGTTCAGAAACAGAAGAGCCTGTTGGTGAATCCATAACATTTGCGGCTGATACTAAAATAGAAGATGCAATTAAAACTATTTTAGCAAGAAATAAAGATTATATAGAAGCATGTAAACCCTTTGAAGACGCAAAAGAACAAAACGAAAAAGCAGACCCTAATGCAAGAAAAGAAGATACTGCATTATTTGTAATGAAACATGATGTGTCTTATATTGAATTTGATGAAACAAGAAGAGTGTACGCAAAAGAATTTATAATAAAACCAAGAGTAGTTGCTACACCAACTACTGCCACTACAAATAGAAATGTAAATCCAGAAGAAATAAGGGCGGAAAGAATTCAGGCTATTATAGAAAAAATGAAAATTAAAAAAGCCTATGAATATATATTTACAGGTAGAAACGATCAAATCTTAAATATAGATATTAAATATGATTTTGGTGTAGGTTTATTACTACCACCTAAAGATGCCACAGGACATGACTTTGGAGATGCGGCTTTAAATAATCCTGCATACTTTCAATCTGAACCAAAGTCACCAGATGAGATATTAGATCCTGTAAATGATTTAGCAAGTTTAATAGGAAATATTAAAAGCCTTGCACAGGCATTTAAAAAATTAAAAGATGATCCTTTAAGAGAATTGGGCAAACTAGCAGGATTAGACGAAGGGCAAATTAAAGAGTTACTTGCAGATAGGGCCGGGGCAGTTGCTAGAGGGCTCATAAGCAGTTTATCAGATAGACAAATAAACCAAGCATTAGATGGAATTAAAGCATTTAAGAAAGGCTCTAAAGGACAGCAAAGTGTATTTACATCAAGTGATAGACAAGCACTAATCGATGAAAACAGTTATGGCGAATATACTGCTGATGTCAGCGGGTATCAATACAGTGAAGATTTACTAGGATTAGATGGCACTACAGTATTTTTAGATGACTTATCAGGAAAAGATGCTAGAGAAAAAATACAAAAAAATATAGAAAACGAAGAATCAAAACAACATAACGGTCCTGCTAGTCCTACTATAGAAAATGATGTAATACAAGATCAATCATCTTTAAGTGCTAGAACACCAGCAAATAATTTGTTGGGTTATATGTATGCACAAAGAAGAGCAATGGATATTCTTTTACAATTACAAATATCTTTAAGAGGAGATCCATGGTACTTGGGAGACACCTATGCAGGCACTGGAAATAATCCAAAACTATCATCTGAAAGTGATGACCCTGAATCCTCAGAAGTTGCTATTAACACAACAGGCGATAATTTCTTTTTGTTTGAATTAAGACAACCTGAATACTTTGACCCTAATGTAGATAATGAAGATGACAACACAGGACTGTGGCCAATAGGAGGAAATAATTATTTTATTTCTGGTATATATAGAATACTGCAAGTTACTAATGAATTCTCAGGTGGACAAATGAGAACATACGTGGATAGTGCTAAGGAAATTGCATTGGATTTAAGTAAAATAGACAAAAACAGTTCGTTAGATGAATTAGAAAAATATGCAGAATATTGGAATAGTGCAAATGACGGCATTAGCCAAGGTTTAGATGGAAGAAGATTAACTGATGATGGAGGTTGGTCTGCTACACCTAAATCACCAGAATGGATACATGATGCTGTTGAAATGGGTAAAGCAGACGGACTTGATCCAAATTGGTGGCAAGATTATTCAGGCTTTACATCAGAAGAGAAAAAGGCTTATGAGGCATGGTTAAAAGAAAGAGCAGGTAATGGATAAGTTATTTAAAGCAGGTTCATACTACGGTACTAAAAGCCTAGAGGACCAAAGAAAAGGCTACAGGCAATATAATGGAGTCTACATTGGTAAAGTTATATCTAATGCTGATACAAAACGTACTGGAAGACTTACTGTACAAGTAAGTTTTATAAATGCAAATCCACATGAAAACAGAACATATAATGCGATGTATGTATCTCCTTTCTTAGGAAGTACAAGATTGGAAGATATAGATCCAAGTGATATAACTAGTTACGAAGGCACAAGTAAAACATACGGCATGTGGTTACAGCCGCCTGATGTGGGTAGTATGGTGTTAGTTGTATTTGCTGACGGTAATTTAAAATACCCATTTGTCATAGGCGGAACAATAGGCGACTCGCAATTTAATTACAGTTTGCCTGGCATAGCAGGAGGCCCTAGTTTTCAAGGCGGTAGTTTTAATGCACCAGTGGCTGAAAAAAATAGATTTGATCAAGACCCTAAACATAATGGCATAGCAAGGCCAATTAACCATGACTTTGCAGAAGTATTAACAAGACAAGGACTTATAAACGACCCTTTAAGAGGTGCAACATCAAGTAGTGCAAGACGAGAGTCACCTAGTGAATTGTTTGGTATTTTAACAAAAGGACCAAGAAGTGAAGAAGGAAAAGCAACAGGTGTAGGCCACCAGTTCTTAATGGACGATAATGCTAATAATAGAAATATTAGATTAAGGACAGCAGGTGGTAATCAAATACTTTTAGACGACACAACAGGATGCATATATGTTATAAACAAATCTGGTACTGCTTGGTTTGAATTAGATGTTCAAGGAAATATAAATTTCTTTGGGCAAGGCAATATGAGTTTGAGGTCTAAAGGTGACTTTAACTTAAGAGCAGACAAAAATGTAAACATAGAAGCAGGTAACGATGTTAATATTAAGGCCGCTGGTGACAATGATAATAGTGGCTACAAAGGCTTGCCAGGACCTTTAGGTTCCATAGGCTTGCCTCCATTAGGTGTTGGTGGTAGTGTTAGAGTACACGCCATGCGAGATGCCACAATACATGCCAACCAATCAGGATTAATCACAGCAAATGGCGGAAGTTTAGAATTAAATTCTGCTAACCGATTGGTTCTTACAAGTACAATAGGTGTTGTAGCACAATCCTCAGGTTATGTAAGTGTGAACGCAATGGGTAAATTAGACTTAGTTGCAGGTGGAGCCGTAGCAATGGCAGGTGGCGGAGCAACAAATATTTATGGTGCAACTATTGGACTTAATAATCCAGGCGTACCTCCAACTCCAGATGTTTTACCTGCAGTTCCGGCACCGCAAATTGGTGGTAATGACAAAGAAGATCAATCGTCAAAAGCACCAGAATATGATAGAGATGCTGATATACCTATTTTAAATGGGGGACAAAGAACAGACAATGTTACAATTAGTAGTATAGTTTCTAATTTAGTTACAGCAGAACCATATATAGGACACGGCCAATACGACCCATCTACAGATATACCAGGAGAAGTTGAGGAAGATGTAAATGCAGATAACGAAAAACTAGACGGACAAATAGATGGTAGTGATGAAAGACCTGCAGATGTTGATACACCAGAGGGCACTCAGATAGGTAAAGCATTTAGTGATGCCAAAGGAGCCATTAGTGATGCCAAAGAGGCACTTGCTCCTGTATATGAAACTTATAATACAGCCTTAAGTGCATTTAGTATGTTACAAGATTTAAGTTTAAATAACTTAAATGGATTATTAGATATGGCTGATTCATTTGGTATAGCAGTTCCGCCATTTAGAATACCTACAACTACAGCATTACAAAGTAAACTATTAGGACAAATTACATTTATAAATGACTTACAAGCAAGAATGGGAGAACTTGGTTTAGATATGGACGGTTTAGGACTTGATATGGATAGTCCTTTAATTGCAGATGTTAAAGGAAAAATTGATGGTGCTATAGGAGATGTACTTGGCGGAATGCCAGGAGATTTAACTAAGGGAGATTTTTTACAGTCTGCCAAAGATGAAATACTAGGAGGCTCAGATGGCTAAAAGTTTATTTCAGCAAGTAAAAGATCGTTTGGAATTACAAGGTATTGATGTTATATTAGATGGTACTGGTATAATTTATGTTGATAGAAAAACTGGTGTCAAAATAATTGACTTTATAAATGGGTTAGGACCAACTTCAGAAAGATTACTTTTAGAAAAAGAATTAAAAGAATCTTTAAACAATGCCAAATCACTTGTTACTGTTCCTTTGAACACTAATCAAGCAGGAGCATTAGCAAGTTTTATACACCACATAGGTATAGAAAAATTTTCTAAAAGTAGTGTGTTGTATGCCTTAAACGAAGGCAACTATAAAGATGTTCCTAGATTAATGTTAAGATATAGAGTTGGTAAAACAGCACCTGATGGAGAAGCATCAGTAAGGCAAGATTATATACAAAGACGACAATATGAAGCGGAATTATTTTCAACACCTGGTCACTTAAATTGGAAGGCAGAAATACAGGCCGCAGAAAATACCCTGTACCCAGAGCAACGAAACTTAACGTTTGGTCAATTAAGGACTATACTTAAACTCGCTAAGAAACGAGCATATATGAAATTAGGAGTTTTCTTTTAATTCTTTTTTAAGATCTGCATTTTCTACTAACAGTCTATATTTTTGCATTTGTTCTTCAGCAACTGCTTTCTCTAGTAGTTCTATTTTTGATCTTAAGGAATTACATTCATTGTTTTTATCAACTAACATAATTCTTAGTTCTTCTTCAAGTGTGTTGTTTAATGTAGATGAAGCCATTTTATCCCTCAAATATAATTTTTTCTAAAATATCCGTTACATTATTATTTAACAAAACTCCACTATGTCCTGCTTCTATAAAGGTATTTTCAGTATTTTTAAAGTTTGGCGGTGTAGCACTTTGACTATCGCATGTAATCATGCCATCATTGGCTTTTCCTCCTAATCCTGCTACTGGGTTTGCTCCACGTGTACAAACAATATTTGTATGAGGACCATTAAAAGATTTCTCTTGTAAAAATGCTAAAACTTCTGCACCAGGTCTTGTATTTTGAAATACTTTTGCATTTCTCCAAAAGTATCCAAATATTCTTGCTACAGGAGTACCCTGCCAAGGTGTTGCTATTGTTATAAGATTTTTTACATCTTTTGCATACACTGAAGCATACCAACTTGATATTAATCCACCAAAACTATGTCCTATTAAATGCACTTTTTGTCCTGGAAACTCTCTTTGCTTTTTAGTTTTTACACTATCTACTATGTCAAAAGGGTCATCTTCCATACTATAGTCTATTTTAAGTATATTATGTTCAGGTAATTTCAATATGTAGTAATTAAAGTTGTCGCTACTAGCATTTGCACCATGTATGTATATGATATTTTCCATAACATTATTCTAACATCTGTTTTAAGAATGTCAAGTATTAATTAAAACTATATTTAATAAATTTGATAAATACTTGCATGGCAACATTATTTAAAGGATTCAGTACAATCGATAAAGTAAGGGCACCTTATACCCTTACAGACTCAGATCTTGTAAAGAGAGATCTTTTAAATCATTTTTATACTCAGATAGGCGAACGGCCTATGAGACCAGAGTTCGGTTCTATTATTTGGGACTTACTCATGGAGCCTGACTCTCCAGGATTGCAAGAACAAGTTAAAGAAGATATAGAAAGAATTGTAGATTTAGATCCAAGGGTTACATTTAAAGAATCTGTTTTATACATTACAGATCATACTATAAGAGCAGAAGTGTCATTGAAATATTATAACATAGAACAAACTGATACTTTGTTTTTAGAGTACACAAGAAGGAATAACGAGGAAATCTAATGTCAATAGTTAATAGACAAAATAATTTATTTGCGGCAGAAGATTGGAAAGTTGCATACAAGGCCTTTTCAGAAGTAGATTTCAAAGCATATGACTTTGATACTATGCGTACTGCATTGGTTGAATATATAAGAACTAACTTTCCAGAAAACTTCAATGATTATATTGAAAGTTCTGAATTTATTGCAATTATAGAATTACTAGCATTTTTAAGTACAAGTATTGCATTCAGAATGGATGTAAACTCAAGGGAAAACTTTTTAGAAACTGCAGAACGAAGAGACTCAGTATTTAAACTTGCAAGAATGTTAGGATATAATCCTAAGAGAAATGTTCCAGCAAGTGGTCTAATGAAACTATCAGCAGTTTCAACTACAGAATCACTTACTGACAGTCAAGGTAATGAATTAAGTAATCAAAGAATTTTCTGGGACGATTCTAACAACCCAGATAGTTATGAACAGTTCATAACTGTTTTAAATTCTGCAATGAGTACAACAAATAGATTTACATCACCAGTTAAGTCAGGTAAAGTTGCAGGTATTAATACTGATGAATATAGAATAAACACACTTGTAACTTCACCAATATCATATGGATTTAATTTAAATGTAAATGGTGTAAACAGAAACTTTGAAATAGTAAATGGTGATTTTAGAGACAACGAATTTTTCTTTGAAAAAGAACCTGATCCTACAAACGATTTTAGTTTATTTTACAGAAACGATGGACTTGGCTTATCAAGTTCTAACACAGGATTTTTCTTATTATTCAAACAGGGTAAATTAAATTTTGCAGAATTTAATTATGAAACACCTATTCAAAATAGGAACGAAGACATTACAGTACAAAATATAAATGAAACAGATGTATTTGTACAAGAAATTACTACAACAGGTGCAGTAATTAACAAATGGACAAAGATACCTAATACTATTGGACAAACTTTAAATTATAATAGCCAAAGTTTAGGTACAAGAAATTTATATAGTGTTGAAAATATAGACAACGACGGAATAAGAATAAAATATCCTGACGGTAGTTTTGGTAATGTGCCAACAGGTATTTACAGAGTTTGGTACAGAGTAAGTGATGGAGAAAGATACACAATCCAGCCTGATGACGCAACTAATATAACTGTAAGTATTCCTTACCAAAATGGTAATGGAGAAGATCACAGGTTGTCATTAACATTTGGATTAGAATCATCAGTAGGAAATAGTTTACCTGCAGAAAGTTTAGCAAGTATTAAGCAAAGAGCACCGCAAACATTTTATACACAAAACAGAATGGTGTCTGCACAAGATTATCAAGTTTTTCCTTTAAGCCAAACATCAAATATTTTAAAATTAAAAGCAACAAATAAAACACATGCTGGACATAGTAGATATATTGATATTAGTGATCCAACAGGAACATATCAAAGTGTTGAAACTTATGCTGAAGATGGATACTTATACAGAGATGATGATCCCATTTCAAAATCTATAATTATTAACGACAACAATACATCAGCAGAAGTAGTTGATAATGTTATATTAAATTATTTAAAAGAGCAAAAATTAAATAACACAATATATGATACTTTAAGAGGCAAGTGGAACGATTACATTCCTACAAAATTTAAAACAGATACATTAAACATAAGATGGAAACCGTTACCAGTTGCAACACAAAGCACAACTGGTTACATGACAGAAACATTTAGTACTTCTAATACAGTTGTAATGATAAACAATACTAGTTCTACAAAAGTATTCCAAGAAAATACATTTGTAAAATTTGTAAATCCTGATAACGTAGGAGAATACAAATGGGTAAGAATTACAGGTGTAACTAGTAATGGTGCTTTATCAAGTGGGTTAAGCACAAGTATTGGTCCTTGGACCTTAAGTGCTAGTGTAAATGATGGCTGGAGAGCAGACGAAGTAGTAGTAAGTTTAAGAAAGTCTTTTACAAGCAGTGAACAATCAGCAATAGTAACAGCACTAGATAACAAAAGAACATTTGGATTAGGTTTTGATTTAACAGCACAAGAATGGTACGTTATAGAAAACGAAAACTTACTTAAAACAGGCAGTTTAGATGTAGTAAGTGCTAGAGACACTTCTTCAAACCAAATAGATAACAGTTGGTTATTAAAGTTTGAATTTAGTCCTATAGACAATACCAGTTATAGATATACTGTTTCTATTAGAGGATTATCATATGTTGTACAAAGTAGAACAGATTTAAAATTTTACAATATAAAAAATGTAAAAGTAACAGATAGCACAACAAGAGCAAAGCAAGATCAAATTATTTTTAATACACTTAATTATAAACCAGGTGTAACAGAAACTTTTGTATGGGCAGACTCAGATTCAGATAGTGTTGGTGATGCATGGCAAAGTTTAGACAATGCTACATTTTATGATCCAATAGGTTTGAGCACAAACATAGCACTAAGAACTAGAGATATTAAATGGTTTGATATAAATGTTAAATGGCAAAGTAACTTTGGACTTTTAAGAAACGATACTTTGTCAGCAAGTAATGTAAGTGTCGCCAATATTGCAACAGTAAACAGATTTGTGAACGATGCAAACACAACTTTGAATACATATTTTAATGACGGTGTAAGTGCTACTTCTAATGTAACTATTTCAAACAATGAAGGCAGGATATCTAAACTACCTAGCAATATTACATTAAACTTTACTAATACAACATTTGGTTATAATATAATTACCCCAGACTCTGCAAATGCTAGTTTAGGAAACATTACATATAAAGCCTACAATAGTTCAACAGGACTTGTTGAAATTTATCATGGTAGAACTAATGATGCTTATTCATATGGTGTAAGTGGCACAACCGTACCAGTTGCACATGGCGGAGGTGGTGCCAACTATCAAGGTTCTTTACAAATTATTAGTTCTAATACTACAGCAGAAACAGGAACAATAGTATATGATGATGTAAGTAATAATCAATATTTGTTTGCAACAGATACAACAGGTGCTATTTCTAGAGATAAAATTATTGTAGAATATAAACAAGCAAAAGATAGATTAGATGAAGACTTAGTCTACACAATAAGTGATGTATTTAAATATGCTGACGGATATACTGATAACAGAAAAGTTAAAGTTGCTCCAGTAGATTCAGACGGAGATTTGGTTCCTGATAAACCATTCCAGTTTAATGAATTTGTATCTGTAGATGATTTAATTATTTTTGAAAATTATACAGATTTTGATGGGTACACTTATGATAGGCCTATAAAAGGCGTAATAATAGATTATAGAGGTGATGATGTAGATTTATCAGCGGCATCAGGCAACCCTGGAACAATATCTCCTATAAGTTACAGTGACCCTGTAGAGTGGTCAACAATAGATTATATAATTGTAGACACACTAGTGATAGCAGAAAAGTTTAATAATACTGCCACACAATTTTCTGGAATACATATTTACGTTGCAGAAAATGAAAAGTTCTACACATTAACACCTAGCAGTACTGATGCAACAAACATACAATTAGTAGAAGACACAAATTATTTTGTTAAGGAAGGTAGAGGTGCATCACAGAATACAAGAGATGTTGAAGAAAGACCTTGTATTATTAAGTGGGACCATAATGCTCCAAACGATATAAGAATAGATCCTAGTATTAGTAACATTGTTGAAATGCAAGTATTAACAGCATCTTATTATGCAGAAATACAAAAATATTTAAAAGTACCAGGCACAGAGTTTCCAGTACCGCCTACTAGCGGTGAACTATCAAACGAGTTTACAAAATTAAACGAATTTAAAGGTGCAAGTGACACCATAGTATATAAGAGTGCGAAATTTAGAAGATTGTTTGGAACAGATTCTGACGATGATGTACAAGCAAAATTTAAAGTTGTAAAATTAAGTGGAACAACGTTAAGTGACAACGAAATAAAAACTAAAATTATTCAAGCATTTAATAATTATTTTGATGTATCCAATTGGGAGTTCGGAGAGAATTTTTACTTTACAGAATTAAGTTCATATGTGCATCAGCAATTAAGTGGAATAATAGGCAGTATAGTAATTTGTCCTAAGAATACCAGTGGTATATTTGGTGATCTATTCCAAATTAAAGCAGAAAGTAACGAACTATTAATAAGCACAGCAAAAGTAACAGATATAGAGATTATAGATAAAATTACAAATACAACTTTAAGTAACTATTAATTAATATGGCAAACAAAATCTATAAAAAATTACCCGTCATATTGCAGACTGATGCTGTAAAAAACTTCTTCGAATCAACAGTAGAACAATTATACAGTAAAGCAAATGTTGAGCAGGTAAGCGGATTTATAGGAAAGAAAACATCTAATGATAAAAATGTTAATGGTGAATGGATTTACGAAAAAGATATTAATAAACAATATTATGGATTAAGTCCAGTTGTAAATAATACAAATGCAAATACAAACGTAAGTGAAAATTTTATTTTTTATGATGAATTTATAAACATTTTAGATAATTACAATGTTGACACATTAGACCACAATCAATGGTTAAAATCTGACTTCCAATCATTCTTACCCCCAATAGAATATAATAAATTTTTAAATTATCAAGATTATTATTGGAGTACAACTGGCCCAACTGCAATATCTATTTCAGGTACACTTACAGATTCTATTAATGTAGATAAAGACATTATAGGTAAAAGTTCATACACACCAACAGGTGGTAAAGCATTTAAAAATGGTATGAAAATTACCTTTGCAGGTGACTATGTAATTGACAACACAAAATATGTTGGTAAGGAATTTATTGTTGAAGGTGTAGGTGACAGTATTACACTAGTGCCAGTAGACATAAGTTATGCAAATGGGTATAACAATCCTCAAACAGATAAAGATTACATTTTATTAGGTAGAGGCTCCGCAAATAGAAATGTTTGGAGTAGGGTAAACTTTTGGTACCACAAAGAAAACTTTACAGATGCAGGTGACAGTATTCCTGACAAAACTACTCAAGCAGAAAGACCAATTTTAGAATTTGATAGAGATATAGAACTTTACAATCACGGTGTTACAAGTAAAGGTAATGTTGATGTTAGTAGTACTGAAATATCATTTTCAGATATTGTAGGTGCTGATGCAAATAATGTTGCAATAGATACAGTTACAATAGAATCTGGAACAAAAATAATATTTCCAAACGATGCAACTATTTCAGCAAACGTTTATGTGGCATCGGTAGCCAATTCCTCATTATCAAATGCAATAAGTTTAAGTGTTGCTACAGACCCTGATGACAGTAGTAAAGATTTTGTTTTATCTAGTGGAGACATAATTTACATATCCTCTGGATTTGAAGAAATAGGAAAAGAATATTATTTTAATGACGACCAATTAAAATTAGCACAATTAAAGAGCAAAACAAATACTGCTCCTTTATTTAATTTATACAATGACGAACAAAAGTATTTAGGTGACCCTGTTTTATTCCCACAAAATAACTTTTATGGTAATAAAATATTTGGTTTTGCTGACGGAACTGGAACCAATGATAGAGTTTACAAGTTTCCTCTTGCTTATAGATCATTTAAAAATGCAAGTGAAATAAGTTTTGAAAATTATATTGGTACCCAAACATATCAAAATGTTGTATTAGGAAGTACTTCTTCAACAGATATAAAAGGATATTATTACTACAAAATTTTAAGAACAACAGATATAATAAGTGATGATTTAATATTAGGAAAAACATCACAGTATCATAATACATTTAAAAATGCACATTGGCCAAGCGAACAAAGAATAGAAAAAATATTTGAAATAACAAGGACAATGTTTGACGAGTTTCAGCAAGTATTTGATCTTGGTTGTGTACCAGGCCACATGGCACAAGCACAAAGTGGATTTAATATACGAGTTAAAAAGAACGGAAAAACTTTTACAGATTTTACTTATGTGGAAACTGACGACAAAATTACAATTGATAGAGTAAATTACGATGTAGGGGATATTTTTGAAATATCTATGTTTGCTAGAGGACTTAAAGATACAACAAATAATACAAGTAAACATGAGTTGCCTATAGGTTGGAGTCATAATCCGGACAAGGAAGAAATTACAGAAATATCAGAACCTGAATATTTGCCCCATTTTAAAAATTACATGGAAAGGCAACCAGGATTTACAGGTGATGCTTTAAGTTCAAATAATTTTAGTTCACTACCAAAACAGGAACTTTATGGCACCGACATAGTGCAATCAAATCAAGATTTAATTTTAGGTGCTTTTTTACTAGATGATCAACCACATAATTTAATAGAAGCATTAAGATTTTGTAGTAGCGAATACAACAAATATAAGAAAAGATTTTTTAAAGAATTAGACAACTATTATAATTTAGTTGATTTTAATGATTACTCAAATGAAGAAATTTTAGAAAAAGTTTTAAGAAACTTAATATCGTTTAGTGTAGGAAAAAATGTATTTGGAAGTACATTTATACTTCCTTTTGGCGACAACTTTACAAAAGAAACTACCATTATTAACGACATTACTACAAATAATTACACACCAAGTTTTAGTGCAGATTTAGATAAAATAGAAAACAGTTTACTAGTTTATTTGGTAAGAGATAACGTAAAAACATTATTAACTATAGACGAAGATTATACACTTACATATAGTCCTATTACTATAGAATTTAAAAACTATAGTCCACAACTATTAGATACTTTGGAATTTAAACTTTACAATTCAGAAAGGGATAGTGTTGAATGTCCGCCTACACCAAGTACAATGGGTTTATATCCTTTATATTCTCCAGAAAAAATAACAGATGAATCCTTCCAAACACCACAGGAATTAATATGTGGGCATGACGGTAGTAAGACTCCTATTTACGGTGACGACAGAGACGATATTGTATTAGAATTTGAAAAAAGAATTTACAACTCTGCAAAAGCAGAATTTAGAAGCAAAAATGAATATCCAGAATTAAATGAATTATTAGTTAGAACAGGGAGATGGAGACACGGTAAGGCAAAATGGGACATTTATCATGACATGCTTCAAACAAATTTTGAAAACTGGGTTATAGAAAATAAAGTTGACCCTGTAGTAAATGAATTATACGACAATACAAATCAATGGACATACAATTACAGAGGTAGTACAACAGTACCAGGGCATTGGAGAGGCTGGTATGAATATTATTACGACACAGTAAGACCACATACTCATCCTTGGGAAATGCTAGGCTTCATTAAAAAACCATCATGGTGGGACGATCAATATATTACAACCACTTACACAGATTATGGTAGTAATAATAGACCTATGTGGGAAGATCTTGAAAAAGGAATAATTAGGCAGGGCGATAGAGAAAATGTAACAAATGACGAATACAAAAATATTTTAAATCCCTACCAAAGAAGAGCAAATAAGAAAAGAGTAAACTTAATAGAATTAATTCCAGTACATTCAAATGCAAGTCTTAGAACTCCATACGAAATTACTGGCACAGGCGTAACAACATTTAAACTATTTTGGAACGAATCAGAACCTGATACAACACAAGGTTTTAAAACTACAAGTTTTATTTCTGATGATGGTATTAATGTACAATATGATGCCACACATAGATATATTACTAGTTACAATATTCCTAACTATAGTAGAAGTAAAATAGATGAAACATTAAGTGTCCCTGAATATGGAACATTTAAGTCCACATACAGAATACCAAATAATGTAAACTATAATACAGTAAGTAATGCAACTGCAAACAATGGACAAGTAGAAGGTGCCTGTGCAATCTTAGTAAATGGCTTACCACTATACAGTCCTATATCAACAGCATATGATGTTACATATAATTACGAATTAGGATTTGCAACTGCATCTAGCAGAGCACAAGGTGATATTGCACAAACAGATGCAGATGGACAAATTTATACAGCAATTCCAACATCTGATATGAGCAATAGTACAGTATGGGGAAATGAAACAACACACTCAGGTGTTATAGGTTGGGCATTTGATGGTCTGCCAATTTACGGACCATACGGATATACTGACGCAAGTAATACTAGCAGTAGTATTACAAATATCAAAAGTGCATTTAAACTTAAGGCTGGTAATAGAGGCAGTGGCCCTCAAGGTGCTCATACTGGTGAATTTGTTCAAGATTATGAATTAGATGCATCAGTGTCTGGCACAAACGGATATGCAGATAGATGGAACACTAGATACGGATATACTCCTGATTCTCCTAGTACTAAAATAAGATATTATGTAGCAACTATAGACGATTCTGATAACCCAATGTTCCCTTACGCAGTAGGTGGTTCTATGCCAAGTGCAGGTATTACATGGCAAGGAAATTATTATAACGAAGTATTAGATATAGATACAAATAAAAATGGTACAGCACCTACAAATTCTACCGCAACATACGCCAGAAAAAGTGAACAAGAAATAAACATAACAGCAGACGGTAATCAAAACAAACAATGGAAATTTGGTGATGGTGCACCTGTTGAAAACGCATGGAAGTATAGTGAAACATATCCATTTGCAATAGCAGAACTATTATGTTTGTCTAATCCTGGAGGCTTTGCTACAGTTTTCAGTGACCCTACAAAAATTATAACAGCACCAGCAAACGAGAAAAAATATTTAGACATCACAAGTAGAAAGAATTGGAAATTCAAAGACAAAACACATTTTAATATACACGGCGATATAGACTCAGACGGTAACATGGTAACTAATATAGGTTACTCACAGTTTATACACAGTTGGTTATCCTTCCAAGGATTGAATACATCTACACAATTTGCAGAAAAGGTAAGAAATCTTAATACAAAACTTGGGCATAGAATATCTGGATTTATAGATAAAGACACAATGACTATGTCATTGGATCAGTTTAGTACAACAGGTACAGGAACAAATTTAATTGTACCAAGTGAAAACATTACAGTTGCAATACATAATTCTCCATACAAATCACGTAATATGTATTCTGGAGTTATTATACAGAAGGTAACTGGCGGATATAAAGTAAAAGGTTATGATAAAAACTTAGGCTATTTTGAAATATTAGAAAGTAAAACAGATGGACAAAGTTCCAGAATAGAAGTAGGCGGAGAACCTGCTCCTTATGTAGAGTGGAAAGAAACAGAATCTTACAATAAAGGAACTATAGTTGAATATCAAGGCAATTACTTTGAAGCCTCAGTATATGCTCCTTCAAATACTACATTTAATACAACAATATTCAGAAGATTAAGCAGACTACCTCAAATAAATTTTGAAAGTGCCACAGTATATCAAGAAACAACAGGCAATGTAATTAAAGTTGAGTATGAAACAGTTTACGAAACTAAAGAAGAAGTATTTGACTTTTTAGTATCATTAGGCAGATATCAAAAGCACTTAGGATATACATTTGGTAATTTTGATGAGTCAATTAATACTACAAGAGATTGGCTTTATGCAGGAGAGCAATTCTTATTCTGGACTACAGGAAGTTGGCAGTCAGGTAATACTTTAGAATTATCGCCAATGGCTAATAAAGTTACATTTGAAACTGAAGTAGGATTTGTAGCACAAATTAAACGTAGTGAATACAATTTATTTAATCTTACAGATAAAGAAGGTAAATCTATTAATCCTAAAGAATGTAGCATAATTAGGGAAGATAAAAGAATAGATATTATACCTCCAACTGGTAGAGAAATATATTCTGCTGTATTGTTTGTTAGAGAAATAGAACATGCAATATTATTTGACAATGAAACAGATTTCGCTGATACAATCTTTGATCCTGCTATTAACCAAAAACAAAGCAGGGTAAAAATAAAAGGTAGCAGAACTGCTAATTGGGACGGAAGATTTATAAGCGAAGGATTTATTATAGAAAATGATGCCTTAAAACCTAACTTAGATAACCTTGCAGAAAGCATGGGACGATATCATGAACTAGGATTTATTCCAGTAGAAAAACAAGTATATGAAACAGCAAGGAATTTATTTGGATATCAAGAAAAGGATTATCTATCAGAACTACAAATAAACGATGATGATCAGTTTGAATTTTATAAAGGATTTATACAAAACAAAGGAACTAACACTAGTTTAAGTAGAATAGGTAGAAGTAATGCCATTATACAAGGCGATATGACTGTGTACGATGAATGGGCAGTTAGTGTAGGTGACTTTGGTGATTTAGAAAACGATCAATCAGTAGAATTAAAATTAGTTAAAAGTGATTTTGTACAAGATCCTCAATTATTTACTTTAGCATTTCCTGAAGATACTACAGGAGTCATAGAAAAAATTGATATCTTACAAGCAAAGCATCAATACTTTAATGTTCCAGAAATAAAAATAACAGCACCTACTGGTAATAATAAATTACAAGCAACTGCTGTGGCAAGTCTTAATTCAAGTGGTGAACTAAGTTCATTTACTGTAACAGAACAAGGAAAAGGATATACAGATACAGTAGGACTTACAGTTGTTACAAGTGATATACATGTAGAAAATGTATCAAGTATTTTTGCAATAGTTGATCATAAATCAAGTGCACCAATTACAAGCATTTCTATTAATACATATGATGGAAGTACAATATCAGAATCAAATGCAAACATAGGTGGACTAGGAAATATTACATTAAAAGATGAAATAGGAAATGTTACTGCAACTATTAATTTAAGTTCTATAACTACAAGTGATCCTGTTTCAAATATTGTTTCTTTAATTAATTTAGCAAATGTAAATTCTGCAATTACAGCCTTTACTATGACATCAACAGAAAATATAGGAGGAGCATCTAATAATGCAACTACTGTAAATGCAATAAGGATTTCTGGTAATGACTTTACACTAGGCGGAGATGCAGGTACACTTGCTAACCTTAATTTAACAGCAGGAAGATATCAACCAAGACAAAGATATGCTGTTGATGTCGCAAACAATACAGTAAAATCAAACATAACTATTACAGTTGACAATACTGTTATATCAGATGCCACACAATATGATTTTGATGCTGGAGATAGATGGCAAATTACTGCACCTTCTGAAATAACAGGAAATTCTGCAACTACATTTACACTTAATACTGGTATCGTAAACAGTACCACAACAATGGATGCCAACAATATTATTGCATATGATGGTGTGTATTCTTTTGTAGATGTTTTTATAGACGGTGAGCAAATAATAAATCCAGGATATGAAACAAGGTACGCAGTTTCAAATGCTACAACAATATCCTTCCCAGACGTAGGACTTTTACCTAACGGTAAAATTAGTTCTGGTGCTAACGTATATGTTGTTGAAAGAGCAACAATAGATTTTGAAGACACATATCAGGGAGATTTACCTGGTAGCACAATGAATATTAAAGTATCTACACATGATGATATTGCGGCGCATGTTAAAAGTGTAAGAATATATGATATTACCCCTGACGCAAAAGACGATGAGGTAATATTAATAGATATAGATGACACAACTAAGTTTCTTAAAAAACCAAGTGGTGTTAGAGAAAGTAATATTTGGCCATTAACTTCCAATGTTTCATTTAGAGGCATTACAGACAAAAAATATAATCCATTACCTAATGCAGGTTATGTAGATGAAGACAAAATTAATTATAGTGCTTTTGATGTAGGTAGTGTTAGTAATTTATTTGCTCCTACAGTAAAATTTACTCCTGAAGAAAATGATTTTATACATATTGCAAAAAGTGAAAATAAAGATTGGAATGTTTATAAATTAAAAGAAGCAAATATAGGCCCTGTAACTTTTGTTGAGCAAGATGCCGCAACAGAAACTGCATTCTTATATTCAGAAAGAAGTTTATTTAATTATATAGATACTAACCAACTTTTACAAGACGATTTAGGTAGATATCTAGATTATTTCCTAGTAATTAAAAAGGCAGATATTTCAGAAGAGTTTGTAATTTGGACTAACGAAGACATAGTTAGAAGGAAATCAGTGCATATTTCTAACTTTGGTAGACCTGAAATGATCGTTGCAAACATAGGCGGTATTGCTCCTACAGAAGTTTTAAGTATTAGTAATATAAGTCCTGCAATAAGTGGCTTCTATGGTTCAAATGCACAACCAATAGGCAACAGTACTGTACAAATTACATCTGTAATTGCAGATCTTAGCAACGGAGATGTTGTAGAATTCTTTACATCCAATACAACTGATTATGTGTTTAGTATAGCAAATGTTGATTATGTAACAAAGTCAAATACTGCAACACTAAACAACACTTCATTATCAAGTAGAACACTTACATTTGATAATGATGTTGATTATAACTTTGCAAATGTTACTGTTGGCGGAGTAGATATTAATTTAGATACATTAGAAAGTGATGAATATACTGCTAATCTTACTTTTGACGGATACATAAATGGTAGCAATATAATAATACCAGAAGCAAATATTACCTCTAGTAATACAACTGTAATATTAACAAGAACAAAAATAAATTCATTTAATTTGGCAGTAGCAAATATTAATACACATGGTGCAAATATTGTATCAGCAAATAGTATTATAAGACTACAATGTTCAAATACAGATTACAATAACAGTTCCTTTATAGTAGAAAGTGTTGATACAGGCAACAATACAATTACAATAGGGTTTGACTTACTTAATGATGACATAGATCCAACATCAAATGTTGATCAAACATATTTAGATCTATCAACATTAGGAATAACTGGATATGTTTACGAAAAATTCTATCCATTACATGGACAAAGACATGTAATTAGTAACTTGTCTACTACAGGATTTACTGTTACACAGGCAAATGTTACACAAAGTATAGGTTCAGACGATTTAAGTTTTGGATTCTTTGGTGCTACAGAAATAACATCAACAAGTCATGGACTATCTAGTGGTCAACTTGTAAAATTAGATGCAAATGCTTACTCAGGATTCTATTACGTAGAAAATGCTACAGAAAATTCATTTAAAATTGATGCACCATTTAATAACAACATTAATAAAACTGGAAACATCATCACAGAAGGCATTACAATTACCACTACTGAAGATCATGGTATAAATGTTTCTTATACAGGTAAAAAGATAGCAGTACACCTTGCAGAACCTAGGTATTATAACCAAGTTTATAAAGTTTCAGATATACCAACTGCAAATACAATACAAATTAATAGTGCATTTGGCTTCTACCCATACAATTCGGTACAAGCAAATGCAATCTTGTCAACATTAGATCACAACAAAGTGGAAGTTAATAATGCAATTATAAACATTAATAATTTAAACTCTCCAGAATCTATTGCAGAAGAATTTAACAGACAAATAGATTTAAGAAGAGGTTTTTATTACGATGATGACACTATATCTATTCCAATTTTAAATAATTTAGAATGTAGTGAAGCAGTTTATAATGGTGTACCAGCATCACACATACAAGGTAGTTCACCTTATGTGCCGAGATTGCCAAATGTAGAAGGTATGGTACAAACAGGTAACATGGTAATAAATCCTGCATTAGAAACAAGGTATGGATTCCCAGGAGAAGTAGTAGATGATATAGGAATTGCATATCCAGGCGGGACACCAGGATTTTACGATCAAAATCCAGGACAAAAACTTCCTTCAGATTGGACAGGGAATAATTTTTACAATCCTGCAAGTAAAGTAGGAGGAACACCATTAGATAATTTAAATATACCTTTGTTTAAACATATGGGTGCTAAAAGTTCTAGTAGAAAGCCTGTTACAGATATGGGTTCTCCAGTTATAGATCCAACAAAGGCAATGTCTACACTACCTATAAAAGTTTGTGACGTGTGTGCGCCGGCACCCCCTCCAGTGTCGTCAACAATTACTAATAATAAAGGTAATAAATTTATAACTAAAAATTATGGAGGCACAATTTCTATAAGCGGATCTGGAACAGGTAAAGGTGCAAGAAAATGGCAAAATGAATGGTCAGGATATTATAGAAGTACAGGAACAAAAAGAGGGCAAGTAACACAAAGCGGTGGGCAAAGACACATGCCAGCAGATGGACTTGCAGGTGCAATTACTTGGAGTGATAATGGTAGTAGAGATGGATTCGATCTTAACTTAACATTTAGTGACGCAGGAACATTTTATGTTCATGCATATTATACTGCACCACAGGCCGCAAGTACATCTTATATTAAAGTAGATGGTGTTACTTTAAATCCAAAACATATGGGCAAAACAGGTAATATGCAAGGTGCAGGTAATACTATGGAGATTACTGTTACTGCTGGACAAGTTGTAAACATAGTTGGACTTGCAAAATACGGAAGTAACCATTGGAATAGTATTGGATTCCATATAAGTACTAAGCCAAGCAATTTAAGTTTATCCGCTTTAGTTAGAGATCCTGCAGATACAAGTGATCAGTCCAATACTACAACAGAATCTAGTACTACAAATAGTGCAGGAATGCAAACAGACTTTGTGGTACAGTCCACAACAAAATGGAATGTTGATGATGAGTGGATCTATAACGTAGGCGGCTCAGGAACAATAGAAATTTTGTTTGATATGTATAGTGGTGCTGACGGTATTGAAGTTTTCCAAGGTGATCAAACAACACAAAGTAGATTAATAGGTAGTACGCAACAAGCAAATCTTATAGCACTCACAGAATCAGAAAAAAGTGAAATTTTAACTAATGCTCCTAAAAGACAAACAGGAACTGGTAGTGGTTATTACGCAGTTGGCGTTATACGACCGTTCCAAGTAAGTTCACACTCTGCTCCTAATAATACAGGTGTTAAGTTTGGTGGTAAAATAGCATTTGATTTCGACAAATCACAAGGTGATTATATAAAAGTGAAAATACACAAGAGTAGTAGTGTATATAGATTCCTTATAAAATATCCTAAAGAAGGACCACCAGTAAGTAATCCTAAAGAAAACCCAACACCTATACATCCATGTGCAACAGCAAGTAATGGAAATACTTCTGTAGGCGGAGGAAACTTGCCTAATACTCCAGTTACACCACCAGGTGGTGGCACAGGCGGAGGAACAGGCAGTGGAGGCACTGGAGGCGGAGGCACCGGAGGTGGTGGCGGTGGTAACGTCGGCGGTGGTACCGGAGGAGGTGCTGGAATAGGTAGAAATCAGACACAATCAGCAACAATACCGCAAACAATATTCCCAGGCTCAGGAGGCTCTATTGCTCCTGCATTGCCAGGTGCACCAGGACCAAGTATTTCGTACGGACCTGTAATTACAGCACAAATGAATAATCCGTTTATACCAAAACCAACACCTAGTGCTATAGTAAAAGATAAAGGTGGTGTAGGTTCAATACCATTCTTAGGAAATCCTTCTACAAACTTGCTACAAGCATATAAACCAACAGCAGGTTACGGTGCAATGATGTCAGGACCATATAAATTGCCTACAAATTCATATACTGGTGGAAAAAATGTTAAATTATTGGCAGATAGAAATTTATTTAATTATAGTTTTGGTAATTTTGTAGATTTTGGTCTACCCTCTTCAGCAGGTTTTAGATTTTTACCAAACCAGTTGAGAAAAACTGTAAAAACAACAATCACAAACAATTTAGGTAGGTTAGTTCCACTAACTGGTAGTAATTATGTTAATACAACTGTACAAAAAGTTACAGGTGGTAAAACTGTGCCTTTGGCAACACCATTAAGAGGAGTTATACCACAAGTTCCAACAAAATTAAGAGCAATTGAAGTACTTGATTACGGATATAGTTGGGCAAGTGGTTTAAACAGTCCTTTCTTTAATAAAACTAACACAGGAGTTGTGTTTAGTGCAAATAAAGTTGGAGATAATTTAATTTTACCAGACGGTTCGTCTATAAGAAACATATTAGGTACTACTACAGGAATAGATGCTAACAATATTGCAATTATGACACCAGGCGACTTTGTAGCAATACAAAATTTTGCAGAAGATGGTGTTTTTGATGGATTTACACCTGCAGGTACAACAATTGATGACGGAACAGCACCACCAGATAAAGATAAATTTGATTTTAATCATAATGGTAGTTTTACTATTGAACCTTTAATAAGAACACCAGAAGGAAATTACATTCCTGGTGGTAATCCAATAACATGTAATTTAGAACAGCCAACTCCTGGTATATCTATACCGTTGGATAGGTTTGAGGGTGTAAAACCAGGTGACGAACTTATAATTAACAAGAAAAAATTTACTTTCCAGGGCAGTGACCCTAAAGCAATAGTACATACTCTTAAATGTGGACAAAATGGTGCAGGATTTACAGTAAAAGATACTAAAGTATATGGTAAAGACGCAATAAGAATTAGTAGTTGTAGTAATGCTCCACTCACAATACGTGATGGTTGTGCAGGTGGTGTATATAAAGAAGTTTTAGACTTCCATGTTGTTAGAGGCTTTGAACAGACTGTAACTGAAACAAGTAATACAGCAGTTTTACCCGCTATGGCGGCAGGTGGTAATAGTGCTTTAACATATGATGTGACATATGGCTTAATGAATGCAGAAGGAAATATATATGCTACATTAGGCGGTGGCGGACAAGTTACAGACTCCACTGGACTAATACTTTCAAGTAGTACTTCAGGCAGATCAACAGGTGGTAGTGGTTATCAGGTAGGAGACAGGCTAAGACTAGTTGGAGGTACTCCAGTTTCAGACCCATATGGTAGTATTACTGAGATATGTATAGACTCCCCAGGTTCTGGGTACTCAGATAGTGCTAACATTAAAGTTTACATAGGAGATGGTAATGCACCTGGTAGTGGTGCTAAAGCAGGTACCGTAATTTTAGACAGTGACGGTGGCATAAAAGAAATATATATGGTTACTGGTGGTGAAGGTTATGATGTAACTAGACCTCCTCCAGTAAAAATAATAGATCTTAATGACAACGGTACAGTTATAAGTGCAACTGCTACTGCAAAAGTATCAGGATTCGGAGCAAGTGTACCACCTAGAGTAGCAAAATTTGTAGTTACAAGTGTAGATGCAGTAGGTACTATTACTAGTTTACAAATAATAGACAGAGGAATATATAAAGTATTCCCAGCAGATTTAACAATGGGTATTCCTTTAGAATATGACTTTGTAAATCTTGGAGATGAAACAGGGCAAGACGGTGACGGCAACTTTATTCAAGGAACAGGCTTAGGACAATTTGACCCATTAGCAAACGGTGAAAGATTAGGTTCTCCAGGTGGATATGATCCAATAAACGATTCGTTAGGCGGTGGTAGTGGTGCAAGAGTATTCCTTACTTCAAGAGAAATACCAGACTGTAGTGAGAAAGGTACTGCTAAGGGTGTAATAGGATTCCCAGATCAAGTTGTTGATATCAATATACCAGAAGACATGGCGGCATGTTTCAATAATAATCTTCCTGGAAGAGGAGACGACGATGATATTTGGTTAGAGCCTACTCCAATAAACGATTGTATCACTGGATTAGATATAAAATTCCCAGGCTATGACGGTATAAGGATAGATGAGCCTACTCCAGGCTTCCTAGACAAGTTAGGTATTCCTAAAGGCGATTATCAAAGAGATATGCTATGTATGGTTGCAACAATTACAACACCTAACTATTTGAATCCAAGATCAAAATCACAACTAACAGGTTTCGACATAATAGATGAAGAAGGATTTGCAGAATCCAGAGGTGGTGATACTGAAAATGTATCATTAGAAATATTCTGTGTAGATAATTTAAAAACAGACCCAAATAGTTTATTTGGAGTTGGTGGTTCAAGTGCAGGTGACGTAGGAAAAACATTTACAACAGATTTATACCAATACGAATTAAGAAACCCACAAGGACTTGCAGTTAATACAGCAAAAGTGCAACAAGAATGTCAAGTATTATACTTAGAAAGTCATAGATTTGCTAACACTTCTCAAGTAAATGCACATGTTCATACAGACGATGGTAATGTTACTGTAAGTAACTATGATAAAGTTTGGATAGATGATTATAATAATAACGGTTGGGCATATTTAGAAAACAATGTAATAGTATATGGACAAGAGCCATTAGTAGATTCTAAATTCGTAAATAACTCTATAATTTATGATGCAGAAACAGGTGAAAAGGATTATGACCTATATGAATACGACCCATTTAAAGGAATTATACCTGGATTTATAGATAGGGAAATTACATTTAAAGGCGAAAGTGATCCTGTAGTTTATAATAATGCTAGAACTAAATTTGCAGAAAAAGATGTAGGTAAAGTTTGGTGGGATACAAGCACAATACGTTATAGATGGTACGAACAAGGCTCTACAAACAGACAAAGATGGCTAGATTGGGGTAGTGTGTTCCCTGGTAGTGCAATAACACTTTATGAATGGGTAAAGAGCACAAATCCTCCAATAACATATACTGGTAGCGGTATTCCTAAAAATAGTGTTGACTTTTTAACAACAACAATAAAGAATGACGTTACAGGATACTATGAAAATTGTTACTATTTCTGGGTACAAAATAAAGCAGAGTTAGATAATGAAGTAGTTATTGCATTAGATAGAAAATATTCTACAGTAGATCTTGCTAAAAAACTTGCAGATCCTGTTGGACAAGGAATACCATTAATAAGTTTTATTAGTAATGAATCATTCATGCTTACCAATACAAGTCAGATTATAAAAGATGATGACAACAATTTACAAATTAATTTAAGTAAAAATTTAAATCCAATTGGACAAAAACATACTGCATGGAAACTACTAAGAGAAAGTGATAACAATAGTATTATACCAGATGATTTAAGTCTAAAATTGATTGACAGCATTTGTGGTATAGATAGTTCAGGTAAATCAGTTCCTGATCCGTTATTAAGTGAAGTAGAAAAATATGGTGTAGCATTTAGACCAAGACAAACAATGTTTAAGGATGTCAAAGAGGCTAGAAAAGAACTTGCATATTTTATTAATGAAAAACTTGCAGGTATAAAACTTAATAGTAGTTTTGTAAATTGGGACGCAGATTTACCAACAACAAGAACTTATATAGAAAATATAAATTGGTTCAACGTATTAAGAGTTGATCAATCAAATAATAAGATCATTAGATATGATTCAACTTACAAACCAATTTTAAAAGTTGGTAGTGTATCTGAATTACAAGCAATTACAGGCAGTATAAAAGATGGTGCAATTATACAAGTTCAACCAAATGTAAATAGTAAATTTGAACTATGGAAATATATTGCATCAACAAATACATTTGAACAAATTAGTATAGAAAGTGAAACAATTAAATTAAAAGATACATTCTTTACAGACGAAACAAATACAACAATGCAAACTGAAATCAGAGCATTGTTATTAGCACTAAGAGATACAGTATTTGCTAATGATAGCAACTGGAATGAAATATTCTTTGGACTAATGAAGTATGCATATATGGAACAAGAACAATTAAGTTGGGCATTCAAATCAAGTTATGTGTTTATAGAAAAAGAAGAAGAAGACTTAACAGTAGTTGATGGATTTAAAGTTGATAACTTTGATAAAGTATTAAAATATTTTGAAGATGCAAAACCTTATACAGCAAAAGTCAGAGAATATAAAGATGGTAAAAGTCCTGCAAAAGAATTGATACAGTATAATCAAATAAGTGACTTTGATAAACCACCTTACCCAGATAGTGCTACAGGAAATATTAGAATACTAGATGACTTCTTACAAAGTGACTCTAACATTTTACAAACAAATAATAATTATACCAAGTACTTTACATTCCATTCAAATGCAAATGTTAGTACGCCTATAAGAAAAATAAAAGATACAATAGTATTTGATAGAACAAATACAATACTTACAGACTTTGTACCATTAGCAAATGCAAATGCAGATTACAGTAAGATAGAAACTAATACAAGTATTGCAACAAACATTGTGACACTTATGTCGTTCGGTAATACAGCAAGTGGAAATGCTAACGTAAGTGCAAATGCATATTATAGATATGCTGATAGATTATTTAAGTTTGATCCTAGTGTACAAACTAAATTTAAAGCAGAACTAGATGCTCACTTTAGTGTTACAGATAGTACGACTAATGCAAATATTATTTCAAGTGAAGCAAATATATTAGCGGCCATAAATGCAGGCTCGCTAAATGGTACTTTAGATTTAGTTACAGAAAAAGTAGGCGGTAAGTTTAGAGGCACTACATTAGACGCAAATATATTTACTAAAGTTGTTTCAGGTGCAGATAGTGAAACTTACCAGTCACAGTTTGGATTCGGCAGTGATCCTTTTGATAGGCTTGTTTATGATAACAATTTAAATGTTGAAAACTATGTAGGCTCTTTTACAGAGCAAAGCACATTAACAAAAGATAATGTTGCTTATGAAGGATTCGACGGTGTAAGTTTCCAAAGAGTAGGATACGGAGAAAGAGTACCAGAAGAAATGGCATTGTTTGACCCATACGAAACTTTTGTAATGAATATAACAAGTCATAAACATTTACAAGGTAACACTAGTTTAACAGCCGCAAGTTCAAATGCTTCAACAGTAGAGTTCCAAATTACTATGGATTTATTTGGTACAACAGAATATTTAAGAAAACTTCAAGACGGTACCTCAAATACTGTACTATCTGCTAACTTACTTATTGCAGATACTGAAATAACTGTTGGCAATGCAAATGTACTACCAGAACCTGTTGGAACTGTAAACGGTGTTGTTTGGGTAGGTAGTGAACGTATAGAATATACAAGAAAAGATTTATCAAACAATAAATTATCTGGATTAATAAGAGGAACAAAAGGTACAACTATACAAAATTGGTATAGTAGTAATACTGTTTTAGTATGGGACGGCAGTGAAAGTCAAACATTTAAAGACTTTAATCATAATACTGTACAAAGTAATATTTGGTTAGATACTACTACAGGCGGAACTGTAGCAAGTAGTTTGACAGACAAAGGTAATATTGCAAACACTTCATCTATAATGAGGTTCTTGCATAACTTATAATAAATACGCACATAACTAATAGTGATAAATAGTATGATGGAAGAGAGCAAAGACAAAATGAACGAGCAAAAAGACATACAACCTAATGAAAACGCCGGTGTTCATATGGACGGACATATTCTTATCAGAGATAAGGAAACTGGCGAAGAATTAGTAAACAAACGTAATGCCATTCATTATGGTAACATGGCATATATTGTTGCCAATGCTTTAAATGGCACAGACAATGCAAGAGTGTATTACATGGGATTCGGAAATGGCGGAACTAGTGTTGATACCGCAGGTAAAATTGTTTACAAATCCCCAAGAGTAAGTGAAGCCTTTCAATCTTCAGCAAGTTTATATAGTAGAACCTACAAAAAAATTGTAGGTGGTACAGGTGATGACACAAATAAAATAGAAGTTATTACAGGTACCTCATATTCAGATATCAAAGTTACTGCAACATTGGCTTATGCAGAGCCAAACGATCAAGATTTATTTGACGACAGTACAAACAATGATGGTGATTATATATTTGACGAACTAGGATTATTTAGTTATCCTACAGACCCAACACCATCTGATGGCAGTGATCCTATTAACACTAGTAGAATGTTGACACACGTTGTATTTCATCCTGTACAAAAATCACAAAACAGGGTAATTGAAATAATTTATACAGTAAGAATACAATTAAGTTAGAGGAAAGTAAGTGGCATATAGTATAACAAATACAGATGGCAGTATTAATATAAACATTGCCGACCAAACAATTGACAGTACATTTTCTCTTAATTTAATTGGACCAAATGCTGTAAATTACGGTGATGATATTGCAAGAAATACTATACGTCAATTAGAAAATTTTGCTAGTGCAACAGCACCTAACCCAACTACAAAACTTATTGGTCAACTTTGGTTTGATAAAGACGAAAGTGTTTTGAGATTATGGGACGGTACTGCATGGACAAGATTAAGAACAAGACTTTTAAACGCACAACCTACAGGTACTGGTATAGAGGCTGATAGAGCAGGTGATTTATATTTCAATACTGTAAACAATCAAGCATATATTTATGATGGTAGTAATTGGAAATTACAAAATTATGCTGGTGAAGTTTCATCTAAATTTAAAGATGTAGATGCAATTGGTGAGCCTCAAACAGCATATGGAACAAAATATAAAACAGTTTATTTAAAAGACTCTGGTAACATTTCTAGAGCAGTGGCGGCTATTGTTTCTTCAAACGATAGTTCACAAAGTTTATATAAAGGTGCTACTAATGGTGAAACCATTATGGCAATCTTTTCAAATGATGCATTTACAATAGGTAATTTTAATTCTGAATCAGAGGGTACAGATGTAAATTATTATCCAGAATTAGCCGCAACAGGCGGTATAGGAACAAGTATTGTAAAAGGTATGAATTTGCGTAGTGATTACGCACAAACATCTGTACCATTGGCAGAATTGGCCACAACTGCCACAACAGCAAATACATTACTTAGTGCTGAAGCAGGAACTGGAATACAATCAGCGGCTTCTCAATTACCAGGTGGGTCAGGTTCAGGACAATATATTTATAGTAGTTTACTTGATGTTTTACCAAGTGCTACTAATACAAGAAAAGTAGGTGATGAAGATTTTGTCTATGCTGAAGGACATTTTACAGAAGCAAGAATAGGTAATAAAAACTCCTCTTCAAGTGGTATTGTAAAATTTGTTACACCTAATGTTAGAGTAGGAACTGATACAGATTCAGCAAGTGCTAGTGCAGGATATCCTGCAAAAGAATTACATGTTGTTGATTTAACAGTATCAGGTAACGTTGCTTTCGAAAGTGGCGTTCAAAACTTAGGTACATTAAGTAATCCCCTAGAAAATTTATATGCAAATACTACAGTTGTATTAGGCGGAGCATCAGGACAAGTTACAATCAACAACTTTGGATTCCCTCCAGCAAGTACACCTAGTGATAACCAAGCACTTACATATGACTCTGCAACAGGTAATATAGACTTTACTAGTGTTGCACTAAGTACAAGACAAATGATTGCAGGTGCAGGACTTACCGGTGGTGGTGATTTATCAGCAGATAGAACATTTGATGTTGGTGCGGGTGCTGATATAATTGTTTCAGCAGACAGCATAGCAGTAGAATCTACAACAACTGCAACTGTAAACAAAATTGTAAAACGTGATGCTAGTGGTAATATAAATGCTCTTGGTGCAACCATAACTGGAAATGTAACAGGAAGTTATTTTATAGGTACAGCAACACAGGCTCAATATGCGGACTTGGCTGAAAACTACTCAGCAGATCAAGAATATGAGCCAGGTACAGTTGTTAAAATAGGCGGTGATTTTGAAATCACACAAACAACTAACCATGCAGATATAGATGTATTTGGTGTAATATCAACAGAACCAGCATACTTAATGAACAGTGAAGCACAAGGATTACCTGTAGCATTACAGGGTAGAGTACCTGTTAAAGTATTAGGAAAAATTAAAAAAGGCGAAAGGATTGTTAGCAGTGACGAACCTGGCGTAGCATGGGCTCTAGGCAGTGATGAATACGATGCGAGAGCAGTAATTGGAAGAGCTCTGCAAGAAAAAGATGATGGCGGCTTTGGAATAATAGAAGTAGTCATAGGTGTAAAATAGATAAATACACTATATAGTAAACATTTAGTTAGGAGAAAAAATGGCATCAGGAAGTTCAGTTTCTATTTCAGGTGGAACAGATATGACTCAGGTCCAAGCAGGTGATGTTATAGATGACGCAGATTTCAATAATGCAAGAACTAACGTAAATACGTTAATGGGTACTGCGGCTGATGTAACAACTGGTACATTTACAGCAACTTCAACATATGGTTGGGGTCAAGGTGGTGTAGGTGTAAATGCCGCTAGTGCAGGTGGACTAGTGTACGCCGACAATGCCACAGGCGGTTTCAAAAGATTACAAGACGACGTACAGGCAATGTGTGCATTTTTAGGCCAAACAGTAAGAGCAGGTGTAGGAACAGATGTTTCAGATGGCGATTCTATTACAGCCGCAACATGGAGCAACATGATGCTTAACGTTCAAGACTGCTGGGATAACAGATTTTCTCCAGCGGCAAGATCAACTTCAACAGATAGTAACCAAACATATACTACACAATGGGCATCAAGTTTAACACAAGAAACTACATTTACATTTGGAAGTGAGGCCGCATGTAGAGCCTACTTTAATGGTGGTGGACGTATTGGATTCAGTGCATCAAGATCAGGTGGTAGTTCAACTACACAGAATACTAACTGGACAGATACATTAAGTGCAATGGGTTCTGTTTACTTACAACATAATACAGGTGCAGGTAGTTCAGGGACAAATGCAGGTATAGGATTTTACGAACTTACAACAAGTTATCAAGATATATGGACTAAATTTGGTTCAGGTAGTTATGCTAGTAACTTCTTCAAAATGGAAGCCAAAGTTAATAGCACAACAAATCCAACAGTAATAACATTAAAAGCAACATTCAGTGACCCTCATGCAGAAGGAGCCGGTGCTTTAGGACCAGACGGAGTTGCAAGTACAGGTGATGAAGGTTTTGGAAATGACTTTATTGACGGAACAATGACATTGAACTCAAGATTAGGCACACCAGCCGCAAGTGGTTCAGGATTTAGTTTCACAGCACCTTCAGTTTCAATGGGTAGTATTAGCGGATCATAATATACTCAGTCTCGAGATTAAAAGCCAGTTCATTGTAACTGGCTTTTTTTTGACTGGTAAATAGTAACATGAGTACACGTTTGACCAAAGCATTGGAGTTTGCTAATTATCGAGTAACGATTAACAATCAGCAGGCACAATTAAAGGCAAAAACACAAAGTTTATTAAGTTATAGTATAAATGGTGGCACATTTACTATAGACATACCCCTAATTACATTCTGTAAACAACTATTAGACGAAGGTCAAAAACAAGTTGTACTATTAGATATCTACAATAATCCTATACAAATAGATGTAGAAGCCTTTTATGAAGAAATACAAAGCAGATATTTTGAAGTAACAAATGATTACTATGCTGAATATGAAAAACTTCGTAAGGCAAGAAAAGTACATAAAGTTTTGGACCTAAATGAAAAAGGCGAATAACGACAAAGGCATCTTAATGTTTGCTCACAACAATAGTGAGATAGACTATTTTCGTTTAGCAGTAGTAAATGCTTTACTAATTCAAAAAAATCTAGGTATAAAAAATGTTACTGTAGTAACAGATCCTTTCAGTTTAAAACATGGTGAAAAAACATTAGGCAAACGACTTATTAAAAAAGCAATTAATAATATAGTTGTAGTGGATAAAGATAAAAAGTTTAAAAGTCTAAATCAAAGACTGTATAAAGATACAAGTCATTCTACAAAATATTTGCCATTTTATAATGTAAACAGATGTGATGCCTACGATATATCTCCTTATAATGAAACAATTTTAATTGATGTAGACTACTTAATTCTAAGTGATACACTGAATCATTGTTGGGGACATAACAATGAATTGATGATGAATTGGAAGTTTCAAGACATTATGTATGAAAGGAAAGATCTCACTTTAAATAGATTGCATAACATGGGTATAACAATGTATTGGGCAACTGTAGTTTATTTTCGTAAAACAGATTATGTAAAAAGTTTCTTTAATTGTGTTAAACATGTAAAAAATAATCCACAATTTTACAAAGATTTGTATAAATGGAAGGGAACATTATACAGAAACGATTTTAGTTTTAGCATAGCGGCACACATGATGAGTGGCTTTGTAGACAAAGGTATCCCACAGTTACCTACAACATTATATAAAAGTTTTGATACAGACGACATACATAAAGTAACAAGCAGTGATAGTTTAGTAATGTTGCTAGAAAAACCTAGAAGTCCAGGAGACTTTATGCTGACAAAGTGGGATAAATTAGATTTACATGTAATGAATAAGTGGGCAATAAATAGAATAAGTGATGAGATGTTAGAGTATGCAAGGTCAAGTTAAATTAGTATCAGTAAAAGATATTTTAAGACATGAAAAGCATAAGAGTGACTATCAGTATCACCATCTCATGGAGATAACTTTAAAAGCATTTCTTACAAATAGAAACACAAAACCTATTTCTATAGGATATAATTCACTAGCAGGTGCCTGGCAAACAGATTTTCATGATGATGACGATATTGCTAGTGAAATATTTAACTTTGCAAAATTACATTGGCTAATACATGATTTAAAACAACATGGTGTTAGTTTTATTCCACAAGCATTTACAATTTGGGACGAAGATAATGATCAATTTAATCTAAATGCACACCCTGGAACATATAGATTTTATGCAATAATATACAATAAAATGCTTAGTCAAGAAATATTATTATTAGATACAAAAAACTTCTTTCCAAATCATAAAACACTTACAGAAGAAGAAACATTAAAGATTATAAACAAAGGATTTTTACGAAACAGAATTACTTATACAGAAGAAAATATAGAAGAGGAATCAAAATTATCCTATACAGAATATCACGAAAATCAAAATAATCATGACGTAAATATAAAAATTAATTATGAAGAATTAATGAAAATATATAAGGATAAAATTACAATTTTTTTACCTCACGGTGTTACTGAAAATGTATTATACACTATAAAAGATTATAACTTTGAAATAAGAAATTTAGAAAAAATAAAACATGCAGAATTTTATATTCCACATAATTGTAAATATAAAGGAATAGGTATTTTTGCAGACGTAAAAACAGGATTAGAATTTGAAAATAACTTTAGGCCTACAATGTTATATTCACTAGACACAATAGATGATTTAGCATACACTGATAATCAAAAAATTATGATTTTTAATAACAGCAGTATAGGGTGTAGAAGACTTATACCAGGTATAATTAACGAGTCTAAAGCAGAGTATTTAAATAAATTTATGTGGACTAAAAAAACTAGTAGGATATTACAAAATGATTTATAATTCCTATCCTTTTCCTTGGAAACATTATATAATAGAAGATGTGTTACAACAAGAAGATTTTGAAAAAATAAAAAATTTAGAAATAAATGATGCTGATTATGATCAAATTACAGGATTTAGAGATGTAATTAAAGGTAGAACTTTTTTAAATAATGAACTAATTGAAAAAGAACCAAGTTTACTACAAGCGGCTCAATGGCTTAATAGACGTGATTATTATGAAGATTGTTTTAAAACAGATTTAAGCAATACTTTTATGAGAGCAGAAATTATACATGATAGATATCCTTTTTTTCATGATGTACATTTAGATTTACCTTGCAAAAATTTAACAATAATTTTAAATATAGATAAAGAAGATGATAAAAATTTAGCAACAGATTTATATCACACAAAAAATATACATGTTAAAAAATTAGATTGGGTACCTAATGGTGGTATTGCATTTAAGATAACACAAAATGCTTGGCATGGATTTGCTCCAACAGAGTACAAGGGCATAAGAAAAATAATGATTATAAATTATGTTGATATAAATGAATGGCGAGATAAAGATCAACTTTTTATTGAGGAATGATATGGGTAAAAAATATATACATGTAAACATGCATAAAATTCGTGCAAATAAAAAACACGGCACAAATGAACCTGTAATTACAGTCAAAGAAGGACGTAGCAACACATACGGGCATAGTGTAGAAATACATGGGCCAAGTAAAATTCTATATGGAGGTAACGATAAACCCTTACTGCCGTGTGGTGCAAGAGTAGTTATAGAAACAGAAGCAGAGGTAACCATTGAGTAGAGGATACATAGTAATTGCACAAAACAACAATACTGTTGACTACCTGCAACAGGCGTATGCTCTTGCTTTAAATTTAAAATTAACACAAAGCACAGTTAATAATCTAACTGTATGTGTAGACAGTAAAACAAAAAAGCAAATTACTGCAAAACATAAAGAAGTATTTGATAAAATTGTAGATATTCCTTGGCAAGATGATGCCGAAAAGGCAGAATGGAAGATTAATAATAAATGGAAATATTATTACATGACTCCATATGATGAAACTGTAATATTAGATACAGACATGTTGTTTCCTAATGATGTAAGTCATTGGTGGGACATTATGTCAGAACGTGATGTCTGGGCAACTACAAAAGTTAGAACATATAGAGGAGAAGTTGTTAGAAGCAACTTCTATCGTAAATGGTTTGTGGCAAACAATTTACCAAACGTGTACACCGCTTTCTTTTACTTTAAAAAGTCTGAGTTAGCAAGTGAATTGTTTGCCATGATTGAAATAATTTTTCAACATTGGCAACGTATGTTTTTTAAATACATGCCAGAAGGCAAGCCAGATTGGCTTAGTGGTGATGTTGCATTTGCTCTTGCTATGCAAATTTTAGGTATAGAACATAAATGTACAAGAGAAAATATAGATGAAGTTCCTACTTTTGTACATATGAAAAGTCATATACAAAATATTCCAGATACAGAAATAAGTGAAATATGGACAGAAACATTACCAACATATTACAAAAAGTATAATAACTTTAAAATAGGAAACTTCCAACAACTCTATCCTTTTCATTATGTTGAAAAAGAATGGTTAAATAGTAGTATGTTAAAAGAAATGGAAAATGATTATGGCATTAAGTGAAGCAGAAAAAAGACGTAGACGATTTTTAAAAGAGAAAAAAGACGCAGGAGGAGATATACAGTCTCTTCAAGCAAAGGTTTTTAATAGAGATTTCAATGTAAATTTTGATAAAGAAGGAAATATTTTAGGATATTCTCAGGAAAAACTTACTAAAAAAAGGGGAACATTTTTACAAGTTTTTAAAAGAGAGCAAGTAGAAATTTTAAAAGGAAAGAATACAGACTTGTTTATTGTAAAACAAGACCCTATTGAACCTTCAGTATTTTCTATAGAAAGAAAACCTATAGAAAGTATATATGTAAGAACAGAAAAAGAATTTGTTTCTTTAATAGACATATCTAAAAGTAAAACTTATAATATAAAAACATCTTTCGATAAAAGTAAATTTTTTGTAGAAATGCATAAAACAACTAAAAAGAAATTTAAAAATGTAGAACCTTCTGAGGCAACTATAGAAGGAACAAACATGTTAAAATTTTATTTTTCAAGTGTAAATGACCCACATTTTCTAATACATACAATAAATGTAAAATTACAAGATCTAATAGAAAAGGATAAAGTAGAAATAAAAGTGCCTCCTAGACTGTATCAATGTAGCATATACACTCTAAAATTATTTGATAAATATGTGCGTAGTTAAAAAATTACCAGGACAACAGAATGGCACAGATAGATGTTACAGAACTAGACATATTTTATATATCGTATGATGAACCTAACTGCGAAGAGCATTGGGCAGATTTATTAAACAAAGTACCATGGGCAAAACGTGTTCATGGAGTCAAAGGCTTTGACGCCGCACATAAACAATGTGCAGAGCAATCAGAAACAGATAGATTTATAACAGTAGACGGTGACAATATTGTGATGCCGGACTTTTTTGAGCAGGTATTAGATGTACCTGATCAGGATCATGATGGAAATGATATTAGCCAAAGTATTTTTAGTTGGAATGCTAAAAATATGCTTAATGGTTTAGTATATGGTAATGGAGGACTTAAATGTTGGCCAAGAGAATATGTGTTAGACATGAAAACACATGAAGCCGCTGACGATGAAGAGGGCATGGAGTTTTGCTGGAAACTAAATTATATTCAACTGAATGATACATTTAGTGAGGTACATCAAACTGCTAGTCCGTTTCAGGCCTTTAGAGCAGGGTTCAGAGAAGGTGTAAAGATGAGTTTAGATCAGGGTGCGAGAGTTCGCCCAGACGAATTTAAAGATAAAATATGGTGGCAAAATTATAATAGATTACAAACTTGGTGTAACATTGGAAGTGATGTAGAAAATGGTTTGTGGGCAATCTACGGTGCAAGACTTGGATGTGAAATGACTGTATTAAGTGATTGGGACACAAATTTAATAAGCGATTATGAGTGGTTCAAAGAGTTTTTTGAAGAAAATGTTTTACCACGTTTTCCAGGAGATAAAGTTTGTAATTACACTAAAGTTTCATATAGTCCTGAAATGCTTTACATAGGTATCCAGGATGTAGGAATGAGATTAAGTGATAGCATAAATGAAATGATGTTATTTGATCCTAATAAACAGATGTGTAAATTTTTTAAGAAAACTTTTGTAAATCCTAGACGTTGGGGAGTTATGATTAGAGAAAAACAAATACAAGAACTTCTCGAAAAAGGATTAATACAATAGGTGAGTAATTATGATCAGGCCGCAGATAAGGCCAAAGAGCAGTTAGATGCTATAAGTCCTACTATGTGTTATGCAAAATGGTCACAAGTGTCCATGCATTTAACAAATGGTATGACACATAGTTGCTATCATCCACCTACACATAAAATAGATTTACATGAACTAGAAAGTAATCCTTCTGCATTACATAATACTAAAGAAAAGAAAGAACAACGTAAACAAATGTTAGCAGGTGAAAGACCTGAAGGGTGTAGTTACTGTTGGCGTATAGAAGATGTAGGCGGTAGAAGTGATCGTGTTTATCGTAGTGGTGAATATTGGGCTCAAAATGCTAGAGAAGAAATAGCAGAAGCAGGTGCAGACGGAAATATAAATCCTCGATATGTTGAAGTAAATTTTAATCAAGCATGTAATTTAAAATGTAGTTACTGTAGTCCTCATTTAAGTAATAGTTGGGAAAAAGAAATAAAAGAACACGGGCCTTATAATATTGTACAAGGCGAACACAACAACATGAATAGTTTAAATAATGCTGGACTTATGCCACCTAAAATAGCACAAAAAGAAAATCCATATGTTACAGCATTTTGGAAATGGTGGCCAGAGTTATATAAAAATTTAGAAGTATTTCGTATGACAGGTGGTGAACCACTAATGGATAGCAATACGTTTAAAGTATTAGAATATGTATATAAAAATCCTAATGCTTGGCTTGAAATATCAGTAACATCAAATATGTGTCCACCTAAGCCTATTTTAATGGACATGTTTATAGACAAACTACAAAGATTAGAAGAGATACAAATATGGGAAGATCCAGACAAGTTTAATCCTAATTCTGGAAATAACTGGTATGTAGCACCAGCATGTAAGAACTTTGCAACATTTGTATCGTGTGATGGTTACGGACCTCAGGCAGAATATATGCGTAATGGAATGGATTTTAAAATGTTACAAGACAATGTGCAACGTATATTACAAGAAACAGATAACAGTACAATAACATTTATAAATACTTTTAATCTGTTAAGTTTAACAAGTTTACGTGATTACTTACAGTGGATTTTAGATCTACGTGAGCAATATGCAAAGGACAAACAAGGTATTAAATATATACCTATACCTGATAACGGAGATCATAAACACCCTGATTACGAAGTAAAACCTAAACAAAGGATATGGTTTGATATTCCTTTATTAAGGGCACCACTTTGGCAATGTATTCAGATATTACCTGATTATTATCAAAGTTATTTAGAAGAAGCAATAGCATTTATGGAAATGAATCAAGCAGACGAAGAACATGTAGACTATAGAGGATTTAAAGATTTTGAAATAGATAAAGTAAGGCGAAATTTAGAATGGATGAAGGCTGGAGTAAATATGGATAAAGAAGAAATAACAAAAGCCAGAGCAAATTTTTATAAATTTTTTACACAACATGACAGCAGAAGAAATACAGATTTTTTATCTACTTTTCCAGAAATGGAAGACTGGTGGGATATATGTAAAGAAGCAGAGGCAATGGTATGAACTCTAAAGCAATAATAGACGCTCTTAAAAAAGATGTAGTAACAATAATTTTTGAGAAAATAGACACTAAAGAAGTAAGAATTATGCCATGTACTTTAAATAAAGATATACACAAACAAGATATGAACGTTAAAACTTATAATAGTCCTGATACTATATTATGCTATGGACTTGATGTAGATGCATGGAGAGATGTAAGAGTAGATACTATCATAGATTGGTATGAAGGACCACCGAAGGAGTAATAATGGGTAGAAAGAAAGGCGAAACCCACAGAGAATATAAAGCAAGAATGATAGATCCTGTCTCTGAATCTTTTTGCGGTGCTAAATGGTATAATGCTACGATTTGGTTAGGGCATGGTGGAACTACAAGTTGTCATCACCCTCCAGCACACCAAATTGATTTAGAAGAAATAAAAACTAATCCATCTGCGATTCATAATACACGTCATAAAAAGAAGATGAGGGAAATGATGCAGACTGGACAACGTCCTAAAGAGTGTGAGTATTGTTGGAAAATAGAGGACATGGAAAAAGATGCCGACGGTAACGAGCCTGTATCAGATAGAGTATATAAAACAGTTATTTACGAAGACGAGGACCTACATACTGCCGCTACATTAGATCCTAAATTTGATGTAAACTTGAAAACATTAGAAATAGCATTTAACAGAACTTGCCAATTGGCATGTAGTTATTGTAATCCAGCATTTAGTAGCACGTGGGTAAAAGACATTCGTACTAACGGAGGATATCAGGGTATTAAAAGTGATGCAAGAGGACATTTTATAGATGATGCCCCCTATGCCGAACCCTTTGATGACGGTCAAGTAAATCCTTATGTAGATGCATTCTGGAGATGGTGGCCTGAATTAAGTAAAGATTTAGAAGAAATAAGAGTTACAGGTGGAGAACCACTTATGACTCCTGACATATATCAATTATTTGAATGGTTTGAAACTACAGACGAACCAAATAAAGATAAAATGAGATTTGCTATTAACAGCAACCTTATGGCAAAGAAATCTTTGTTAGATAAACTTATAGCAGGTACACAAAATATAAAAAGATTCCATTTATACTCTAGTGGAGAGGCATACGGTCCGCAACTAGAATATATAAGAGACGGACTTAAATGGGATACCTGGACACAAAATTTTGAAAGAATATGTAGTGAAGCAAACATAGAAGGACTACATATGATGATGACAATTAATGCACTTTGTTTAGATACTATAGTGCAATTTTTAGATTGGATGCTAGGAATGAAACGTAAATACGGTCATAATCGTCCTGGATTTACCTGTAACATTTTACGTTTCCCTAGTTTCCAATCGCCTTTAACATTACCAGATCATTTGCGTAAAATGTATCATGATGAAATAAGTGACTGGTTAGAAAACGTTAGACAAAAGGAAGAAAAAGATGCCTCAGGAAATTTACTGGTGCAACCTTGGGAGCAAGACCAATTAAGTAGATTAATTGAGTACCTTGACGTTGTAAAAACACCACATAGAAATACTGCTGATAGAGAATTATTAGAACATGATTTCAAATTATTTTATGAACAATATGATGCTAGACGTGGATTTAATTTTAAAGAAACATTTCCAAGACTAGCAGAATTTTATGATAGTATAAAAATTATTCCGTTAGGAGATGATGAAGAAGATATACAAGCACCTAAAACACATGGTGTTACAGGAAGTTTATATGCAAAACGTATTGTAACAGAAGACGGTGAAGTAAAAGTTGTTGAAATGAAAATGCGAGGAAGAAAAACAGGTGAAAGTGCAGATGATTACGATGACAGCAAATATGCAGATGATGAAGCAAAAAATAGACCAGGAAGTAGTATAGGTTGGGATACGGATACAGACGGTTTAGGCGGTGCAATAGATGATTAAATTATTTGCAAATATAGGTATGGGACATGAAAATGATTGGCAAACAATTAAGTCAAGAGTTGTTGCCGCGGCACAATGTAATGCTGATGCTATTGTTATGACAAAGTCTACACCTCGAATTTCTATACCTGAAAATAAAAAATATGTTGGTATAGAAAGTAAATGGGGATATCTTCCATACTTAGAAGTTGCTGAAAAAAGCGAAATGGATGATCTAAATGTATCTAGATTTAATAAACTTGTAGAACAAATAGGAATTCCTGTTATATGGTGTGTGACTGATATAGACGCCGCAGATTGGGTAATTACAAATACTTCTAACAGAGATTGTAAAATACATTATGATTCTAGAAACGATTTAACTTTAATAGATTTTGTTTTTAATAATTTTAATACTGTAAAATATTGTGGGTCAGATGAGAATATAGATCTTTTATATTCAAAATATAATAGAACACAAAGAGAAACTAAATTATCCATATACCATACTGCTGATAAATTTCCTACAACTATAGAAGCATTAAATTTATCTAGAATTGAAGAATTAAAAAACAAATATCCACATGCAAGTATTGGTTATGAGGGTAGATGTGAAGACATTTATCCTGATTGTGCAGTAGTTTTAAAAAATGTAGACTATGTAGAAAAGTATTTAGGTGACGAAGAAGAATTTAATTCAGCAGTTTTGACACACCAAAAATTTTACGACTTTTTTATTAATATGAATCAATTAGAAGTAGCAAATGGCTAAAATTAAACCTAAATGGGAACACGGGCAAATGAGTCCAGACTCAGAAAACAAAGTTTTCTGTACTGCTCCATGGACCCACACATATATTTCTCCTCAAAGTGAGAGGCGTATGTGCTGTGCCTCCCGCGAAGACCATATGATGCAGAAACAATACATTGATGCAAGTAATGATGAAAGTACAGGCATGTTTAGACCAGTAGGAACAATAGCAGACTACAAGCCAGTTACATTAAAAGAACATTGGAACTCTCCTTATATGATGGATATAAGAAAAAAACTTATGGCAGGAGAAGAAATACCACAATGTAATGTATGTAATGATAGTGTACTAAGTCAAAGTACTTATCGTCAATGGTTTACAGGATTTTTATTTGAAAATAAAATAGATCAATGTTTTGAGGAGACAGACGAAAATGGATATACTACAATGGAACCTATCTCTTTTGATTATAGGGTTAGTAATTTATGCAATTTTAAATGCCGTATGTGTGGCGAACCGCTCAGTTCAAGTTGGGAGGCAGAGAAAAGAAAACATAATCAATGGACGCCTGAAAATCAGCCGTTCATGGTTCCAGAGAATAAAAAGATAATAGACAAGTTTCAAAAAGAAGTTGTAGAAGAAGAATTTTGGGAATACATTTGTAGTGGTACAGTTGAAGAATTGTACTGGGTAGGAGGCGAGCCATTAATGTATGAAATACATTGGCGAGCAATGGACAGACTAGCACAAGATGATAATCTGAAAAAAGTACATTTAAGATATAATAGTAATTTAAGTAGAGTCCGTTTAGGAAAACATTACTTATACGAATGGTTACCACAAGCAAAAGACTGGACAATGTGTGCAAGTATAGATGGCACAGGCTGGATAGGAGAATTTATTCGTACTGGATTAAAATGGGATCAGTGGGATAAAAACTTTAGAGAAGGTGTAGCATTACCAGGCGGTAATGATAAAATGCTTATGGACTTAACACTTACAGGCCCTGGTATGTTTGATCTTAAAAACTTTTTTGACTATGCACAAGAACTAGATGTAAAAATAGAAACAAAAAGAATGTTTGCATTCCATAGTGATATTGTTTTTAGTCCTATGGCTTGGCCAAGACATATATTAGATAGAATTATACACGAAAATTTAGATTACATTAAACCTCGTGCAACGCAAAAACAGGAAACACTAATCAGAGAACTAGAAAATATGTTGACAGTTCCTACCTTTGAAGAACAATGGCCAGATGAACATGAAGATAGTTTCTTTAAAGGCAGAAAATGGCAAAGACGTATAGCAGAAATGAGACCTGATGAAGCAGTTTCAATAGAAGATGTGTACAAATTAGACAACGAACTGTATGACTGGTGGATGAGAACAGACATCAAAGACAATCAAAGATAATGTTAGCAATAAACACAGAAAAACAAATAGCAATTTATAGTTTAGGTAAAACAGGCACAACCAGTTTTTTAGAGTCTATTAAAGAAAAAGATTACTGGCATGGTGTAGGCGAGTTAGATGCACAATTTATGAACGACTTGTACAATATACCTGAGCAGGGTGTTTATGGCTGGACTAAAGGGTATGTAGATCAACTTACAGCATTAGATATGCTAGTAAATGATCGCAATTACAAACCTATTTTTATAGTAAGAGACCCTTGGCAACGTTATGTTAGTGGCATAATGGAAGTATTGCAAGATACTTTTAGTGTAGTAATGGAACATAAAGATTATTTGCAAATGATTAATAATTTAGACACAACAACCTTTACAAAACAGTTAGATAGGCTATATTATTTGTCAGAATTTCAAAAACAAAGTGACTTTAAATGGGATTCGGACTTTCCTTATCCTAGTGATTTTGCTATACACTACAATTATCACATAAGAAATTGGTTATTTGAGATAGAAACATTCAGTGACTATCAAATAATTGATAATCAGGATTTAAATTTCTTTATGGCAGACTTAGATCTCGAAAGACAATCGTCTAATGTAAGTGATTCTGTGTTAAAAAGTAAATTTGAAGAGTGTTTAAAGAACACCGGAATATATTTTTACATAGAAAAATACTTAGAGTCTGAAACACAAAGATATATCAAATTAATACGATAAATATAGAGGTAGTTTAACTACACACAGAAACAACAGGAGATAAAGATGGCCTCAGTCGGATTTATCGGTGTAGGTAAGTTAGGACAAGCCTGTGCCGAGATGGTCGCTGAAGTA
>MDTA01099359.1_pt1 | contig 42586 bp, 42 predicted proteins | sample 811151 | NCBI WGS metagenome assembly MDTA01 (sample SAMN05326648, study PRJNA326480) | marine metagenome | isolation source: seawater | place: Indian Ocean: South | collected 2010
AGGGTTTTTGTTTTAAAGACAAAAAGTGTGAACCAATTTGTGAACCAAAAACATTAATTTTATATTATGTCATCTTTGTTCTTAAAATCGTCTTTATTACTGTTTTTATTATTCATCTCAACAATTGTTAATTCTCAAGTAATTTCCCAGGAATTAGTTAAGAAACACCTTTACACTTTATCCTCCGATGAAATGGAGGGTAGAAAGGCGGGCACAAAAGGAATTGAAAAAGCTGCTCAATATATTGAAAAGGAATTCGAAAGAATTGGTCTAGATTATTTTGATGAAATGACATCATTTAGGCAAACATTTGAAAAAAACGGATTATCCTTATATAACCTGATAGGGTTCCTTGAAGGAAAAAGTAAAAAAAATGAATTTATTATTATATCAGCTCATTATGATCATTTGGGGATCAAAATAAATGGAGAAGGGGATTTAATTTTCAACGGGGCCAATGATAATGCCTCTGGTGTTACCGCTGTTTTATCTCTTGCTGAATACTATACTAAAGATTTTGTTACCGAACGAAGCCTTCTTTTCATCGCTTTTACAGCGGAGGAAATGGGATTAGTCGGGTCCAATTATTTTGGTAATCAAATCAATCCTGAAAAAATAATAGCAGGAATAAATATTGAAATGATAGGAAAAGAATCTCCTTTTGGACCAAATACAGCATGGTTAACTGGATTTGACCGCTCTAACTTTGGTAAAATAATTCAAAAAAATCTCAAAGAAACGGATTATCGAGTTTTACCTGATCCATATACAAGTTTTAGACTTTTTTTCAGATCTGATAATGCCTCTTTGGCAAGACTAGGAGTGCCTGCCCACACATTTTCTACTAGCCCAATGGACAAAGATCCGGACTATCATAAGGTTACTGACGAAGTCAATACACTGGATATTTTTACTGTAACAGAAACTATAAAGGCAATCGCAATTGGCATTGAGTCAATTGTTGATGGAACAGATGCCCCGTCAAGGGTAACTATCATAGATGATTAACTTTTAGAATATCAAATAATACTCTTTACCAGATTTTATCTTTTTTATATGATACCAATTAATAATCCCAATCCGATTAACATTATCAAAACAGCAACAATTATTTGAATTAATTCTAATGTTATTTTTTTTAGTAGAATATTACCAAGAATTGAGCCTGATATCCCGGCGCTAATTGCAAAAAAACCAAGCAAGTAATAGTTTGATATATTGTATTCAATTAGGTTGCTGGAATAGACACTTATTCTTGAAATATCTACAAATAGTGAAATAAGCACAGTTGTGCCGATAAACTCTTTTTTGTTTAAACCTGATTTTATCAAAAAAGCACTTCTTAAAGCCCCTTGGTTGCCAGTTAATCCTCCAAAAAAACCACTTAAAAATCCACCCAGAGGGAGACTTTTTTTTTCAAATTTTAATTTTTTAAAAAATGGAATTAAATCAATTAATGCAAATATTAACAAGAGTATGGATATTACAAATTTTAATAATTGTACTTCCATAATATCTCCAAATAGTTTATAAGAATACAAAATTATATTGTTATCTAATTGAAAAAGAATATGTGAGCCAATTAAAGCAGATAGTATAGCTGGTAATCCAAATCGAACTAAAACTTCTTTATTTACATACTTACCAATAAGGAATATCTTAAAAATATTATTCAAAAAATGTACAATACCAGTAAACGAAATTGCTAATTCGACTGGAAAATATAAAATCATAACTGGAGTTAAGATAGTTCCTAGCCCAAAACCAGAAAAAAAAGTTAAAATGGCAGCAAAAAACGTAACTAGCGATATTATTAGAATATCCATTTTTTTGAATAACTATTTTAATGGTAAAAGTTTTTTATATATGTATTTATTGACTTGGCTCTCCAATAAAGGAAGAGTTAACGTACCATTTTTTAGTACAACTTCATGAAAATCATGAATATCAAATTTATCAGCTAATAATTTTTCTGATTTTGATCGAAGCTCTTTGATTTTTAGCTCTCCAATCTTATATGATAAGGCTTGTCCTGGCCAAGAAATATACCTATCAATCTCAGTATTGATTTCATGAAAGGATAAGGCAGTATTTTTTGACATATAATCCATTGCTTTTTCTTTAGACCAACCAAATGCATGAATACCAGTATCTACAACTAACCTACATGCTCTCCACATAGAGTAAGTAAGCTGCCCAAATTTTTCGTATGGTGTAGTGTAAATGCCCATTTCATCGGCAAGAGATTCTGCATATAGCCCCCACCCCTCTCCATATGCTGAAAGATAAAAGTCTTTTCTAAATACTGGAATATTTTTATTTCCCTCTTGATTGAGTGCAATTTGGAGATGATGTCCAGGAACAGCTTCGTGGGCAGAAAGCGCAGGAAGTGTATAAAGCGGCCGGCTTTTTAGGTCATAAGTATTTACCCAATAATATGCAGAGGTTCTAGTTTTATTTGAAGCTGGAATATATCTTCCTCCAGTATATTTTGGTGCTATTGCATCGGGAACCGCAGCAACTCCATAAGGCTTTCTTGGGAGTGTTTTAAAAAATTCGGGTAATTTTTCATCTAGGCGTTTAGAAATATCTCTGGCAATCATTAATAATTTTCTTGGAGTCTTAGCATAAAACTTTTTGTCAGTTCGCAGATAATTTAGAAAACTTTTAAAATCTTTACCATAATTTAAGCTTTTTATAATTTGCTTCATTTCATTTCGAATCTTTTTTACTTCCTTTAAACCTATTTCGTGAATTTCGCTAGCTGTTAATTCTAAGGTTGTATAAAATTTAATTCTGTTTTTATAATATTCTATTCCATTTGGTGTGGAGCTTATAGAAATATTATTTCTTGTGAACGGAAAGTAATTTTTTTCAAAAAATGATTTAATTTTTTTGAATGATGGAATTACTGATCTGTTTATTATTTTTTGGGCTTCTTTGGTCAAACTATCTTTTATTTTACTTGAGATATTATCAGGTAAATTTAAAAAGGGTGTATAGTAGTAATTATCATTATAGTCAACTGTTATATGTTTATTGTATGAGCTTTCATATCCTTTAAAAATAATTTTTGGCTGAGAAATTCCTTCATTAATCCCTTTTTGGATTAAATAAATATTTTGATCTACATATAAGGGGATTGCTTTTAATAGTTTAAGATACCTTATAGCATCTTTTTTGTTTTTTAAGTTCCTCACAATATAAATTATGCTGTTATGAAAACCTGAATCTGAAAGAATTGGATTATATCGGGTATTAAAATTATAGTTGTTGATTTGATTTTCAATTATAAATACCAATAATTCATATGATATTTTTTCATTTTCAGATAAATTTTTCAATGAAATTTTAGATAACCGACTACGAATTTGCATGAAAAAATTATATTCATTTTTGAAACGGTCTTCAGATAAATCACCAAGTGGATATTTTTCTTTGTCGAATGCCTTGAATCTTTCATATTCATTTATAATTGATTCAAGTTTTTTTAAATCCAGATTTTGAGAAAATACAGATATTGAAAAACTCAGATAAATAATTGAAAAAAAACACTTCATATTACAATTTCAATATAGAAAAAAAATATTATGCAATAGAAAAAACATATTATTTGTATAAGTATAAATATAACTTTTAATATAATTTAGATGTTAAACATAATTACACTATTATGAAAAAAAAATTATCAAATCAATCTTTGAGACATATATTTAAATCTCGTTCATTATTATTTTTGGTCTTATTTTTTTATTTATCATGCTCAAAAGATGATGGATATGATGATAACACATACACAATTACTCAAACTCAAAAACAGACGTTAACTGGTTACACTATTAATGTTACTGCTCAAAACAGCCAAGATTATTCTTTATCAGGAAATGATGCAAACGGATCGGTTTCTGGTAATGATCCAGAGATAACAATCTCTGTTGGGGAAACTATAAACTTTATTGTTAGGGCCACAGGACATCCATTCTATTTGAAAACAGATCCAACATTAGGCTCTGGGGATCTAGTTTCGGGTGCCACCGAACAGGGCACCACAAATGGAACTGTGACTTGGACCCCAACTAATTCTGGAACATATTATTATGTCTGTTCATTGCATACTGGAATGTTTGGTACTTTGACTGTTCTTGAATAATCTTATAGAAGTTTTTTATTAATTTAATGGTATGAAAAAAATAAATAGAAGAAAATTTTTAAACAATGTATGCCCAGCCATTGCTATTTCAATGGTGGGGGCTAGTTTTTTAGAATCATGCTCCAAAGGGGGTGACGATGAGAATTTGGATGTATCATTAGATACAGACTCAAGTCCTGAGTCTTCGGGATATACTGTTGAGGATAATGTAGTTGAAATAGATTTAAATCATCCAGCTTTTGCGTCACTAAACTCAGACCAGTGGATGAACTTCACTGCTCAACAAATCCTTATACTAAAGATTAGCGATTCCTCTTACAGAGCTTTTACTAATTCATGTCCACACCAGGGAGTTAGAAATGCATGGTCTTATGATCAGTCTGAGAGCAGGTTTGTATGCAGTAGGCATGGGAATTCATATCCATCAGATTGCACAACATTAGGGACTAACGGTTATGTTCTAGAATGTTATAATGCAGTCTTGGCTGGACAAAAATTACAAATCACTAAGCCTTGATCCAAAAAAATACAGAACTTGGAATAAATGGGTTTTTAATAGTTCTTTTTTTTGTAATCTTTTTACCATCTAACATTTTTGGACAAACTAAGGAGGATTTGTTTATTCTGATTGAAGAAAAAAAAGAATCAGAAGAGTTGTTACCACAAAGGATGGTTTTTACCCAAAAAATTTTTTGGGGAGAGAAAGGCTTATTTAGAAAAATGAATATATCCCCTTTAAATACTGATTCAAGAAAAAAAGAACTTAAGGTCAGACGAGTAATGCTTAAAACCCATCAAATCATTGGGTATGCTACATTGTTTGCTATGATAGCTCAAGGATTTATTGGAGGAAAGCTTTATAATGGAGATTATAGGCTCTATAATACGCATAAATCTATGGGAAAAGCAATTAATATTGGATATTTTACAGGTGCCGGACTTTCTTTATTTGCTCCACCGCCAATAATTAATAAAAAAATTAATGGGTTTAATTCTATTAAAGCACATAAAACTTTAGCAACAATTCATTTCTCAGCTATGTTAGCTACAAATTATTTTTCAGATAGAGACCGCGGCGCACATAAAGCCTCTGCATATACTTTATTTGTAAGCTATGCAGCAGCTGTTTTAGTATTTAAATTTTAAATATGAAAAAAATAAAATATGTTTTTCTTTTTTTGACTTTTAATCTAGCGTCTCAAGATACTACATCAAATAACTTCATAGTTGACTCTAATACATCATACATTTCATATCAAGGAAAACATATCTTACACGATTGGGTTGGAATAAATAATAATGTCAAGGGGATTTTGGTCATAGAAGATGCCAAAGCAAGTAAAATTGCCATTAGTGCTTCAGTCAAAGATTTTGATAGCGGAAATTCAAGTAGAGATTCTCATGGATTAGAACTAATCGAATCTTTGATTTATCCAAAAATAACATTCTTTAGCGATGAGCTAATTCAATTAGATGAAAATATCAATATGCTTGGAGTAATTAATTTTCATGGTATTGAAAAGCAAATTAAAGTTACAGGAAGAATTAATATGAAAAAACCCATCTCTCTGTCAGGGAAGTTTGTTTTGTCACCTTCGGAATTTAAAGTTAAATTACCGAGTTTTATGCTATCAAAAATGGAGGACAATATTGAAATAGAATTCCAACTTAATTTTAATTAAACATAAAAAAAACCCTCAACAGTGAGGGTTTTTTAAAATTTATTTTTTTGGTATTACTCTTTTGATTCAACAGCTAGCTGATATACAACTAAACCAAAACCAATTTTGTTAATAGCGTCACCGATATTGTATAAAACATCCATATCAAGACCACCAAAAATTCCGCTGTACCAACCTTCTGTACCAGCCATGTATCCAATCGGATAAATAGCCCATCCAATCAGAACGAACTTACATAGGGTTTTGTGAGCAGATTGAACAGCTCCTCCAGCAGCAGCAGCAAGTTTTGATGCGCCACCCATCCAGATTTCATAAACTATCCAAAAGTAAGCTATACCAGAGACTAACCCCCAAATCTGAGCCTGACCGTCGTCTGCATGTAAACCTTCACCGATATAACCAGTGACAAGCATTACAGTTGACAAACCAATCATTTTCCACATTAGAGACTTAGTTGCTCCAGCTGCTTTTAGTATTAAATAAAATTCAACGCACATTAATGGAACAGTAAGTATCCAGTCAACGTATCTGAAGAAAGTTGGAGATGTACCAGTTTCAATGTAATATTCTCTCATGTACCAGTAATGAACTGCTGCGATAAAAGTAATTAAACCGGAAACTAATATTGAAGTTCTCCATTTAGCTCCATAAGAATTCATTTCTAAGAAGAAGAAAACAGAAGCTGCCATCATTGCCATACAGCCAATAAAGAAAGTAAATGTAACCAAGTTACCGCTTCCTACAGAGCTGTCAATTAATAAATTTAAAATGTTCATATAATTTTTTTTTAATGTTTGGAAGTCTAAATTTATAAAAATATTTGTAAATACAAAGAATCGACTTAAATAATTGCTAAATACAAGACAAATAATATGTTTACATGGATTAAAATTATATTAACATTAATAGTAATTCTGAGTTATTATATTCCCTTAATTGATTTTCAAAATATCATTGCTATACTAATGATACTCAGCATTGGTGTGCTTCATGGAGCATGCGATATAACCTTAATAAATCATAAGAGAAATAATAGGAATAGCAATAGAAAAATAATTTTTATTATTTTTTACTTATTAGTGGCATTTTTAGCTTTTTTATTGGTTTATAATCTTCCAATAATCGGATTTATTTCTTTTTTACTTATAAGTAGTTATCATTTTGGTGAGCAGCATCTTCATAGAAAGATTTCAAATTCTAAATATAGATTTTTTCATTTTTTATTGTATGGTCTATTAATTTTTATGCTGATGATATATTTTAATAAAAGTTTTGTAGTAGATATTCTAAACCAAATACTGGAAAGTAATTTAAATCATCTTCCGTTTGATGTTTTTCTTTGTTTATCAGCACTATTAATCTTTTTATTTTGGATAATTGACTACAAAAGACTGAAATTTTCAATAATAAAAGAAATTTATTATCTCATATTATTGTCACTTCTTTTTTACAGTTCAAATCTAATTGTTTCATTTGGAGTGTATTTTGTTCTCTGGCATTCGATTCCTTCAATTTTAGATCAAATTAATTTTCTTTATAATGAAACATCTTATAAATCAATTCTGTTATACCTTAAAAACAGTGGATCTTATTGGATTATATCAATTTTAGGATTGATTTTTCTCTTTTATTATCAAGATTTTATTGGTGAAGATTTTTATAAACTTATCTATTCATTCTCTGCAGCTGTTACCATTCCTCATATATTTTTGATAAACAATATTTTATCTATAGATCATAAATGATGTGAAGTTAATTTTTGCTTTCATTTTTTTTTTAAATTACATTAAATTAAAATTCAATTATAATGAAAGAAATAGAAATTTTAAATTATGCTCAACTAAATTTTATCCAAAATGGATTATACATGTTGACCTTTGCAGTTTTAATATTTATTACATTTAGATTAGTTAGGTTTCAAAGAGAAGCTAATGCTAATACTTTTGCTAAAGTACTAGTTACTATTTTCGGACTCTGCACGGTTTTTTTTGGATATAATGTTTTTTCCTATTTATATTCTAATCAATTAACTCAGTCATATAGACTTTCTGAACTTAAAGCTAAAGGGGTGGAACTTTCTAGTACAGCTCAGGGATATATTGACTTCACTGGTCATACATTTTCTGATGGATTACCGCAATTTACTCCGGAACCAGCAGCAATTATATTTTTAGCTACATTTGCTATTATGATAATAGCCGGAACTTGGGTAAATCTATCAAAGGATTAGGTTTGTTGAGTATGTAAAAATTATGAACAAAAAACCTCTAAAATAACTTAGGGGTTTTTATTTTATAATTGTTTTCTAATCTAATACAAAGAATTTAATGTGATACAAATAAAGAGCCCGGGAAGAATTTGTTTTTTTGGAGATCACCAAGATTACCTTGGTCTTCCTGTAATATCTGGCACAATTAATCGCTATATTTATTTAAAAGCTACTGAAATTAAGTCTAATTTTTTTGAAGTCAATCTTTTAGACTATAATCAAACATTGATAATTGAATTTAAAAATGATTTAAAAAAAATTTTATCATCGGATTATTTTAGAGCAGGTCTTTATGTTTTGGAAAAAAATGGAATAATACCAGATAAAGGTTATAAGATTGAAATCAACGGAGATTTACCTATTAATGCAGGTTTATCTAGCTCATCTTCTTTAGTTGTTGGGTGGATTAAATTTCTTGTAAAGGCATTTGCAAATGGTAGAAAAATAGATAATTTACAAATTGCTAAATGGGCTGTTGAAACCGAAGTTAATTTTTTCAAACAAGCAGGAGGGATTATGGATCAATATACTATTTCTATTGGTGGCTTGATGATGATTGATACAGCAAAAAAAACTTATGAAAAGCTTCAAGGTAACCTGGGATCACTATTGGTAATTGATTCTGGACAACCCAAAAATACCCAAGGTGTTTTAAGTAAAGCAAAAGGGAATGCACAAGAAGCAATAAAATATGTAAAAAGAGTTAATAAAGATTTTGATTTACTAAAGTCTACAAAACATGATTATAAAAAATACTTAAATGATATTCCAGTCAATTTGAGAGATTATTGGGAATCTACAATTTTAAACTACGAAATAACTAAAAGTGCAATTAAGCTTTTAAAGAAAGTAAATTCTCCAATTAATGATTTGGGTCAATTAATGAACTCTCATCAATATTTATTAGAAAATAATATCAAGAATACTCCTTTTCAGCTAACAAAACAGATGAAAAAAGCTTTAAGTGCAGGAGCTGTAGGAGCAAAAATTGTTGGTTCTGGAGGTGGAGGCTGTATGGTTGTGATGGTAGATGAAAATAACATACCTAGAGTTAAAAAGTCAATATTAAGCGCCGGAGCTAAGAATGTTTTTAAAGTCAAAATAACAAACTAATAAAACACAAAATGAAAAATTTAATAATTATGGCAGCGGGAGCATCATCCAGAATGAAAAAATCCCTAGATCAAGTTAACCTATCCTCAGATGTTAGACAAGTTGCAATTTCACAGCATAAATCATTGATACCTTTTGATAAAACAGGAAAAAGTTTACTTTTCTATTTATGTGCTAATGCTAAAAAAGCTGGGTATGAATCTATTTATTTACTTACTTCAATTAACAATAAACCTTTTTATGATTGGGTTAAAAAATATAATTCCACATCCGAACTAAATGAAGTAAAATTCTATATAGCAGTTCAAAAAACTCCTCCAAGCAGGACAAAACCCTTTGGAACGGCAGACGGTATCCAACAGGTTTTAGATCAATTCCCAAAGCTATTAACCGAAAGATTTACTGTATGCAATGGAGATAATTTATATTCTATTAGTGTACTAAGAACTTTATTAAATCATGAAAATTCATCTCATGCAATTATTGCATATGATAGATCTTTTTTAAAATTTCCAGAAGAGAGAATAACCAAATTTGCATTAATGGTTCTGGGTGAAGATGATTATTTGGAAGATATTGTTGAAAAGCCACCAGTTGAAACTCATGACTCTTTCAGGAATGAAAAGAATGAATTATTTGTGAGTATGAATATTTTCAATTTTAATGGTTCAACTATTTATAAATACCTAGAAAGTTGTCCTCTTAATCCTGAAAGAGACGAAAAAGAATTACCGGAGGCCGTTAGAATGATTTTAAAGAAAGAGAAAAAATCAGTTTTCACATATGTCGCTAGGGAACACCTAAAGGACTTAACTTATGCTCAAGATATTAGTGATTTTTAATTTTATTCTTCGAAAGAATTAAAAATAATTTTATTAACTAGATCGGCATGTTTTTCAATATGAACATCTTCAAATGTCCTTATGTCATACTGGTGTTCTATTAGTCTGGTTAACATAAAAAAACTTGAGCATGCACCGAAAATTATACTAACGAAGTTTGGTTGAGGTATAGCCGTAAACTTAGGATTAGTAGAGGCCTTATTAAGTGCACTTTGACCAATGCTGGTCAAAGGGTCAATTATCGAACTAATCAAATATTCAGACCTCCAGCTATTTTGTCCCATTTCCATATAAATTATTTTATAGAAAGGAGGATTTTTTGCACAAAAATAAGTTAATTGACGTGTATAGGATCTAATCATCGGAACACCTTCTATATCCTTAAGATCAGACCTAATTGCTTTAAACTTTTCTACAATTAATTTTGAAAGGTAGTCGATGGATCTTTTCCAAAGCTCTTCCTTATTGCTAAAGTGGTAACTTATTAATGGATTTGTTACCCCTGTTTTTTCTGCTATAAATTTAAGTTGGGTTCCTTCAAAACCTAAATCAGAAAAATATTCAAGAGCTACAGAGAGCAAGTTGTCCATATTCAGTTCTTGAGATAAACTAGGACGACCTCTTTTTCTTTTATGTTGTGGTGTTTTCAATTATATTATTTTATAGTAAAATAAAAATATTAATACTCAAATATAGAAAAAAATTGATTTTACTCTCTTAAATATATGTATTTTAAAACGTTTATTATATTTAAAATTAAATTGTAATTTAATTATATTTTATTGTAAATTTGTTATTCAAATTTTGTTTAATGAATATCTTAGTTTGTATTAGTAACGTACCTGACACTACATCTAAAATCAACTTTAGTAATGATGATACATTATTCGACACTAATGGGATTCAGTTTATAATCAATCCTAACGACGAATTTGCTCTAACTAGAGCGATTTGGTTTCAACAAAAAAATCAAGCATCTGTAACTGTAGTAACTGTTGGTGATAGCTCTGCTGAACCGATTTTGAGAAAATGTTTAGCTATAGGTGCAGATAAAGCTGTTAGAATAAATACTAAACCAATGGATGGTTTTTCCGTTGCACAAGAATTAAAGGTAATATGTACGAAAGAAAACTATGATTTAATTATGTGTGGAAGAGAATCCATTGATTATAACGGAGGTATGGTACCAGGAATGCTAGCTCAGATGTTAGAAATACCCTTTATTACAAACTGTATTTCATTAGATTTAGATCAAGACAAAATTCTAGCCAAAAGGGAAATTGATGGGGGAATTGAAAAAGTTAGTTCCTCATTACCTATTGTAATAGGCGGACAAAAGGGCTTAGTTGAGGAATCAGATCTTATTATTCCAAACATGAGAGGCATTATGCAAGCTAGACAAAAATCTTTAGAAGTTTTCGATTCATCTGATTCTCAGTCAAAATCCGAGATAAGTAAGTTTGAAAAGCCTCCTTCAAAACAAGGGGTAAAGTTAGTTAATCCAGAAAATCTTGATGAACTTATAAGACTACTTCATAATGAGGCTAACGTAATTTAAATAATTAAATATGGCAATTGTAGTTTACGCTGAGAGTCAAAATGGAGAATTTAAGAAAAATGCATTCGAAGCACTTTCTTATGGTAAACTAATTTCTAAAAATACAAATCAGGCTTTAGTTGCACTTACTATTAATGCCAAGGACCCCTCAAGTCTAGCCAATTATGGCCCAGATAAAATTTTATCTATCATTGATTCCTCATTGGATCAATTTACTGCACAAAATTATGCAAACATTATTTCTCAATACTCTAAAGACTTAAATGTTACAATTTTAGTGATGAGTTCCTCAGCAGATTCTAAATATATTGCGCCCTTAATATCTGTTCAGTTAGGCGCAGGGTTAGCTTCAAACGTTGTATCTGAACCTTTAAACTACAATCCATTAAAAGTTAAGAGATCATGTTTTACGAATAAGGCATACAATCACACTGTGATGAAATCAAAAATAAATATACTATGTGTATCTAATAACTCTTTTGGCGTTAATGAATCTAAAAGTGATCCAGAAATTATAAAGTCCAATGATTTTATAAAAGATGATAAAATAAAAGTTGAGGCTATTGACAGATTATCTGGATCAGTTAGTATTGCTGATGCTGATATAGTTGTATCAGGGGGTAGAGGATTAAAAGGTCCTGAGAATTGGCACTTAATTGAAGATTTAGCATCAATATTAGGAGCTGCCACAGCATGTTCTAAGCCTGTATCAGATATGGGCTGGAGGCCACATAGTGAACATGTTGGTCAAACAGGAAAACCAGTAGCTTCAAACCTGTATATAGCAATAGGAGTTTCAGGAGCAATTCAACATTTGGCTGGAATTAATGCTTCTAAGGTAAAGGTTGTTATCAATAATGATTCTGAGGCACCATTTTTTAAAGCCGCAGATTATGGTATTGTTGGAGATGCTTTTGATGTAGTTCCTAAACTAATCGAAAAACTTAAAGCCTTTAAGGGCAGGCAATAAAAAAACAGGTCCATCGACCTGTTTTTTTTTAATAATAAGAACATTTTTACAGCAGACTTAAATTTATAGGTGTCTGCTGAGTTTCGATTCTTAAATAATTAAAATAAAACATTTAGACACCTCCTTTCATAATTAATTAAACATTACTGTTGTCACAGTATTAACTTTAATCAAAAATAGAACACAATTTTTAATTTAAAAAAATTTTAAAGCTAACTAAATGTTAAAATAAAATTAATTATTTAACTATTTTTTTTAGTGTTAATCCTTGAACTAAAATGGTAAACAAAACAACCATATAAGTTAAAAACAAAATTAGGTTTTTACCTTCTCCAATTTGATCAGGAAGATTAAGGGCTAGCGCTATACTTAGCCCTCCTCTCAAACCACCCCATGTTATAATTAAAGCAGTTTTTTTCTCAAAAGAATTAAAGAAAGAAAGAAATTTGATTGGAATCCAGACTCCAACTCCTCTTGACATTACAACAACAACTATAACCAATATAGACATTAACAGATAATTTGTTTCGAAATTTTGAAAAATCGGAATAATCTCTAATCCAATTAAAATAAATAAAATTGCATTTAAAGTTTCATCTAAAAGATGCCAAAATTTATAAACATAATCTCCCATTGCTTTTTGTAAACCCTCTTCTTCTTTGTCAGTATCAATATTTCTGTTTAAGAAAAGACCCATGATTACTACACCTAAAACTCCAGAAAAATGAAATTGATGAGATACAATAGACACAAGTAAAACTAATGAGAGCGTAATCAAAACTTCTAGTTCTACATGCTCATTTTCAATGTATTTTACTAGTTTTAATCCGAGAAAACCTATTACTGCTCCTAATGCAACTCCACCAATCACTTCGGTTGCAAAGAGTGATCCAACACTTGCAGCTGATATGTTTTCAACTCCCTCCAATTTCACATTTAATAATGTTAAAAAGATTACAACTCCAATTCCATCATTAAAAAGTGATTCTCCGGCAATCCTAGTCTCGGTTATTTTAGAAAGATTCATTTTTTTTACCATTGCTAGCACGGCAATTGGGTCTGTAGGAGCTATTAGTGCTCCAAAAAGAAGGCAATCAACATAACTAAGACCTATATCATTTAGTCCAAGAAGAGGTTGTTCAACTAGCCAATACAAACCTGTTCCAACTACGAAAGTTGAAAAAATCACTCCAAATGATGCAAGAAGAAGAATAGTTATTTTATCTTTTAATAATTCATGAACATCTACGCTTATTGCTCCAGCAAACAGTAAAAAAGGAAGCATTACATCTATTAATAAAACCTGAAAATCAAAACTTTCAATTAAATGACTTATCGTTTTAAGAAAGGGAGGAGAAATTAAGCCAATGATTAATACACTAATTGATAAGCCAATTGCAAGAATCATTAAACCGATTGTTTGAGGAAGTTTGAGTATTCTTAAATTAATTATTGAGAAAAATGATGCAAGCAATAAAAGTATAGTTGTTAGTTCAAGAAAATCCATAAAAAGTTTTTTTTATGATGCTTTATTTATATATGTCATACATTTTTGCAATGTATTTTCCTAAAACATCGAATTCTAAGTTAACAATTTCTCCTTTAATAATTTTATGAAAGTTCGTGTTTTTATATGTGTGAGGAATAATAGCGACTGAAAAAGATGATTTTTTTGAATCCAAGACTGTGAGACTAACCCCGTTTACGGCTATGGAACCCTTCTCGATAGTAATATTTTTTTTTGAATTATCGTACTCAAAAGTATAAATCCAGCTACCATTTTGAGTCTTGACTTGGCTACATTCTCCGGTTTGGTCAATATGACCTTGAACTATATGACCATCTAATAGTTGATCAATTTTCATTGCTCGTTCAAGATTTATTACACTACCAATATTCAGATTCCCAAGATTTGTTTTTTTTATTGTTTCCTCAATTGCCGTGACCTCATAGTTATTTGAGTTAATTTTTGTAACTGTGAGGCAAACTCCATTATGCGATATACTTTGGTCGACCTTTAATTGATTTGTTAAAGTACTCTGGATTTGAAAATTTATATTGGATTCCTTTTTTGTTATTGATTTGACTTTACCTAGATTCTCTATTATCCCCGTAAACATGACTGTTAAAATTATTTACCTTTGATTAGTAAAATTAGTTAATTAACTGAATAAAAATAGTTAATGGATAAAATTAAAGTTGGAATATCAATTGGAGATCCCAATGGGATAGGTGTGGAGATAATCCTATCAGCTTTTGAAGATAAAAGTCTTTTCAGAAAATTAATACCTGTTGTTTTTGGCCCAAAAAAAATCATAGAATTAAACAAATCACATTTTGATAAAAAAATTGAAATTAATTATGTCAATAATTTAAAATTTTTGGCTGAAAACAAATTAAATGTGTTAGATTTTGATTCAAGGGATTTTAATTTAAAGTTTGGCTTAAAATCCAAAACTGCAGGAAACATATCAAAAGAATCTTTAGTATCAGCTACAAATGCTATTAAAAACAAAGAAGTAGATGTATTAGTAACAGCTCCGATAAATAAAGACTCAATTCATAGTAAGGATTTTAATTTTACTGGACACACAGATTTTTTAGGAGCCAACTTTAGAGGTGATCCACTAATGTTTATGATTAAGGGGAAATTGAGGATCGCATTACTTACAGACCATATTCCTTTAAATAATGTAGCAAGTAATGTTTCAGTCAAAAATTTAAATTTAAAAATTCAAAAAGTTCTAAAAAGCCTGAGAGAGGATTTTAGGGTTCAAAAACCAAAAGTAGCTATTCTGAGTTTAAATCCACATTCAGGAGATGGAGGTTTAATTGGTGATGAGGATGACTCATTCATAAAACCCGTAATAAACGAATTTAAGAAAAAAAACATATCCATTACAGGTACATTTGCAGCTGATAGTTTTTTTGGTTCAAAAAAATATAAAACATTTGATGCTATTTTGGCAATATATCATGATCAAGGATTAATCTCTTTTAAGACATTATCATTTGGAAGTGGTGTAAATTTTACTGCTGGGATAAATATCGTTAGGACCTCACCTGATCATGGCACTGCATTTGATATTGCAGGTAAAGGTATTGCAAACTCAAATTCATTTAGACAAGCAATATTAGAATCAGTAAAAATTTTAAAATCTAGACATAATTATTCAAGCTATTTAAAATAAATAGTCTTCAAATAAAAAGGAATCATTAAAAAAAAAACTTTAAATTTACAGCCGAAATGTAAGTATATGAAAGCTCTTGATTCTTGTGTAATTAATTTTGCATGTATTAAGAAAGCAAAACAAAGTTTAAAAATAGACATTGACGATAAGTTCTTTGCAAAGTTTAATTTTTTTGATTTAAAAAAACCAAAATTAAAGGCAATAGTTCAGATAGAAAAACAAGAAAGAATTCTTAATTTTTTCATAAGCACTAATGGAACCGTTGAAGTAATATGTGATTTATCCATGGAAAATTTAGAATACCAATCTCATCTAACTATAATTTTGCAGTTAAGTTTGGAAAAGTTGTTGAGAACACAAATGATGAATTGATAACCATACCAATTGGATCTAAAGATTTTGATATTTCACAGCAAGTATATGAAACAGTTATACTTTCTATCCCAGAAAAAAAAGTACATCCTGGAGTTAATGATGGTAGTTTAAAATCAGAAATTTTGGACAAATTAGAATTATTAAAACCAAACCAAAAAAAATTTTCAAAGAAGATTGATCCTCGTTGGAATAAATTAAAAAGTTTATTAAAATAAAATAAAGTAAAATGGCACATCCTAAAAGAAAAATATCCAAGACAAGAAGAGACAAAAGAAGAACCCATTACAAAGCTTCAAATAGTCAAATAGCAACTTGTAAAATTACGGGAGAAAATCATTTATATCATAGAGCTCATTGGTACGAAGGTAAATTATATTACAGAGGCAAAGTATTAGTTGATAATTCTGAACTTGCTGAAGAATAATATTTTTTCATTTTAATTTTTTCAATTAAATTTACCCATATTTTATGGATGTTTTTTTTATTAAAAAAATCCTATCTTCACTTTAAATTCAAGCTATAAATGCCGAATGCCGCAATTTAAGAAACCAACAAACGGGATTAATGCTTCAATTACTGCAATAGGAGGTTATGTGCCTGATGAAATACTAAGTAATAAAAAACTTGAATCAATGGTAGATACGAATGATGCTTGGATTCAGAGTAAAACTGGTATAAAGGAAAGAAGAATTTTAAATGACCCGAATAAGGCCACTTCATACTTAGCTGTAATGGCTGCAAAAAAACTTATTTCAAAAAATCTCATAGATCCTAAACAAATAGATATGGTTATTGTTGCAACAGCAACACCTGATATGCAAATAGCTGCTACATCTGCATATGTTGCAACAAAAATAGGAGCTACAAATGCTTTCGGTTATGATTTGCAAGCAGCATGCTCCGGATTTCTCTATGCAATGTCTATGGCAGTTGGAAAAATAGAGTCGGGACGTTATAAAAAAATCTTAGTTATAGGTGCGGATAAAATGTCATCACTTATTAATTATCAAGATAGAAGTACATGTATAATATTTGGAGATGGAGCAGGTGCAGTTTTATTTGAACCGAATAAAGAGAAACTTGGGTGGCAAGATGAATTTTTTAAAAGTGACGGAGGGGATAGAGATTCTCTAAAAGTTAAAGCTGGAGGATCACTTTTTCCTGCCAGTAAAACATCTGTTTTAAATCAAGATCATTATCTTAGTATGGATGGAAGAAAGGTATTTAAATCTGCTGTTTCTGCAATGACAGAGGCTGGGACTAAAATTCTTCAAAGAAATAATATTTCGGGAGATCAAGTTGATTATCTTTTGGCACATCAAGCAAATGAAAGAATTATAGAATCTGTAGCTGAAAAAATGAAACTTCATCCGAATAAAGTCCTAAAAAACATTGCATTTTATGGCAATACAACTGCTGCCACAATTCCTCTACTTCTTTCTGATTTTGAAAACAAATTTAAAAAAGGGGATAAAATTATTTTTGCAGCTTTCGGTGGAGGTTACACCTGGGGAGCAGCTTATTATATTTGGAGTAAAAATTAGAAATTTTAATAACTTACAAACATGAATATTAAAGAAATTCAAAATCTAATTAAATTTATATCTAAGTCAGGAGTTGATGAGGTTACAATTGAGAAAGATGATTTCAAGATAACTATTAAATCTTCCGGAGAGGTAAGTAAATCCAAATTAAAACATGAAGCTCCAGTTTCAAGACCTAAAAATGACAGTGCAGAATTTAAAACTGATGAAACTTCAGTTGAAGTAAATAAAAAATTTACTGACATAGTTGATGATGAAAAAAAGTATACAGTCATAAAATCTCCCATAATTGGAACTTTTTACAGAAGATCTTCGCCTGATAACCCACCTTTTGTTGAACTAAATTCTGAAGTAAAGAAAGGAGAAACTTTATGTGTTATTGAGGCTATGAAACTATTTAATGAAATTGAATGTGAAATGGATTGTAAAATAATTAAGATTTTAGTTGATGATCAGACACCCATTGAATTTGATCAGCCATTATTTTTAGTTGACCCTTCTTAAAATCATATATGTTCAAAAAAATACTTGTAGCTAATAGAGGCGAAATTGCAATGAGAATAATTAGAACCTGTAAAGAAATGGGTATTGGTACTGTTGCTGTTTACTCCACTGTGGATAGAGAAAGTCTTCACGTTCGTTTTGCTGATGAGGCAGTGTGTATTGGTCCAGCTCAAAGCTCGGAATCTTATTTAAAACCTGCCAATATAATAGCGGCAGCTGAAATAACTAATGCAGATGCAATTCATCCTGGATATGGATTTTTATCGGAAAACTCCAAATTCTCAAAGATTTGTGATGAGCATGGTATAAAATTTATTGGTGCGAGCGCTGAGATGATAGATAAGATGGGCGATAAATCATCTGCTAAGGAAACTATGAAAAGAGCAAAGGTTCCAACAATTCCTGGATCAAATGGAATAATAGATTCTTTAGATCAAGCAAGTAAATTAGCTAAAAAAATTGGATATCCTGTAATGCTTAAAGCCAGTGCTGGAGGAGGAGGAAAAGGTATGAGAGCTGTTTGGAAGGAAAGTGAACTTCCCAAAGCATGGGAGAGTGCAAGAGCTGAATCACTTGCTTCATTTTCCAATAATGCAATGTATTTGGAAAAATTAATTGAAGAACCTCGTCATATTGAAATTCAAATTGTTGGAGATTCTTTTGGAAAAGCATGTCATTTGTCTGAGAGGGATTGTTCAATTCAAAGACGTCATCAAAAGTTAACTGAAGAAACACCTTCTCCTTTTATGACTGATTCTCTTAGAGATGCTATGGGGAAAGCCGCTATAAAGGCCGCAGAGTTTATAAAATATGAGGGTGCAGGGACTGTAGAATTTTTAGTTGATAAAAACAAAAAATTTTACTTTATGGAGATGAATACACGTATCCAAGTAGAGCATCCAATTACAGAGCAGGTAATTGATTTTGACCTTATCAGAGAACAAATTAAAGTTGCTGCTGGAATTCCTATCAGTGGAAAAAATTATTTACCAAAGATGCACTCTATTGAGTGTAGAATTAATGCTGAAGATCCTGAAAATGATTTTAGGCCTAGCCCTGGAAAAATTGAAACACTTCATTTTCCTGGAGGTCACGGAGTAAGATTAGATACTCATGTATATAGCGGTTACATAATACCTCCATTTTATGATTCTATGATTGCCAAACTTATAACAACTGCTCAAACAAGAGAAGAGGCTATAAACAAAATGAAAAGAGCATTGGATGAGTTTATTATTGAAGGAGTTAAAACGACAATTCCTCTTCATAAAAGGTTGATGGAAAATAAAGATTTCATTAACGGCAACTATACAACAAAGTTTATGGAGACTTTTAAATTAAAAAATTATTAATCAGATACTCAGCAATTTGAATGGTATTTGTTGCAGCTCCTTTTCTTAAGTTGTCAGAAACAACCCAGAGGTTAAAGGTGTTTTCTTCAAAAAGATCTCTTCTTATTCTTCCAACATATACATTGTCTGAACCCTCTGAATTTATTGGCATTGGATACAAGTTCTTACTTACATCATCTTGAACAACTATTCCAGGAGAGTTTTTTAATACTTTTTTTATTTCAAAAACAGTGGTTTTATTTTCAAGTGAAATATTTATAGATTCACTATGGCCACCAACTACAGGAATTCTTACTGCTGTTGAGCTTATCCTAATAGAATAATCATTTAAAATCTTATGGGTTTCATTAACTAATTTCATTTCCTCTTTGGTATAACCATTTTCAATGAAGTCATCGCAATGAGGGATTGCATTTTTATGAATTTGGTAAGGATATGCCATTTCCCCATCTAGATTGTTGAATTCGTTTTCTAATTGTTTAACTGCTTTTACTCCAGTTCCAGTTATAGATTGGTATGTAGAAACAACAATACGATTTATTTTAAATAATTTGTGAATTGGGTTTAATGCTACAAGCATTTGTATTGTTGAGCAGTTTGGATTCGCAATTATTTTATCTTTTGAAGACAAAATATTTCCATTTATTTCTGGGATAATGAGTTTGATTTTTTTATTCATTCTCCAAGCTGAGGAATTATCAATAATAGTAGTTCCAATATTTTTAAATTTGGGAGCCCACTCTTTTGAGATAGATGCTCCAGCAGAAAATAGAGCAATATTTGGTTTTAGTTTAACTGATTCTTCTAAAGAAACTATTTTAATTTCTTTGTTTTTATATTTTATAAATTTTCCTAAAGACTTATCAGAAGCAACAGGGATTAGTTCTGATATTGGTAATTCTCGTTCATGTAAAACTTTTAGCATCACATTACCAACCATCCCCGTAGCACCAATCAAAGCTATTTTCATAAAAAAAATTTAATATGCGAAATTACACTAAAAATAAACTATTCAATAATATATCCTGATTAATAATAATTTGATAAATAAAATTTATGAAAAATAAATACGTTTTATTCTATTACTCAGGCTGGACAAAATTTCATAAGATATAGTACCTGCTGATTCAGCAAAAACATTTGCAGGGTTTTCCTTACCAAAAATAGTTACTTCATCAAATTCTTTACAATTTATATCCGAAACATCAATCATAAAAATATCCATGCAAATATTTCCAATTATGGGTGCTTTTTTTTTATTTACCAAAACAGAAACATTTTTATCCTTTAAATATCTACCAATTCCATCGGCATGACCGAGAGGAATAATTGCTATTCTTGATTGCTTTTTTGCAGACCATCCATTATTATAGCCAACAGATTCCCCTTTTTTTATTTCATGAATTTGAATAATTTTTGTTATGAGCTCGGCTATGGGTAATAAATTTTTATCCCATATTGGATTGTTAGAGTAACCATATAAAGAAATACCAGCTCTTACCCAATCATATTGATTTTCTGGATAATTAAAAATGCCAGAACTATTTAATAAATGATATTTGATTTCCGAGTTATAAGCATAAAATTTTTTTTGAATTTTATCAAAAATCTTAATTTGTTTTTTTGTATTCAAATTATTTTTTTCATCTTCACTTGCGGCTAAATGAGAATAAACAGATAAGATTTTAACTGGTGAATTTTGAATGTTTTGAATAATCCAATCTATATCCTTATACTTAAATCCAAGCCTATTCAATCCAGTATTAAATTTTATATGTAATGAATATTCTGATTTCATTTTACCTAATAATAATTTTATAAACCTTTTGAATACCTCCTTTGAATAAATTACTGGTTCAAGAGAGTAATTAACTAGATCGTGTAATTCAAAAGGGTCAGGGTAAAATACCATAATATTACAATTAACACCATTTTTTCTGAGTAATATTCCTTCGGAGACAGAAGCAACAGAAAGCCTTGAAATTCCCAATGAAACTAGTTTTTTTGATATTTCAAGAATTCCATGTCCATATGCATTGGCTTTTACTACTGCAATTAAGCCATCCTCATCTTGAGAAATGGATTTTATAAAATTTAGATTATGTTCTAATCTATTTAGATAGATATTAAGTCTTCCCAATTTATTTTATTTTAAATGTTATTTATGTTAAATTTTCATCCATTTGTAATATCAATTTGACTGAATTGTTTATAAAAGTTTGTGGTTTTTTCTAAAAACATTTTGTAAATTTCATTAAGCGTGTAATTATCGAACCCTTAAAACAAAGTTATTAAAAACATAGTTGATGAAAACTTCACTAGAGGATGATATAAAGAATTTAGCTAGGCAAATTTATAAACTAGAAAAAGGTACTTCTTCACAAGAATTCTATGATTTAGCTTTAGAGCTTTTTGAAAAAGTTATAATTATTAAAAATCAAAATTCTTTAGTTGAAAAAAACAGTCTAACTAAATATTTGGAGGACAATAATTTAAGTTTTATAAATGATAAAATAGAGAATCCTGATGATAACGAAAAGGAAACATTTACTCCTTTAATTGAAACAATAAAAGATATGATTCCTGAAATGCCTGAAACCAACATTGGCTCATCAATTATTGATGGAGTTACAGATAATATACTATTTGAGAGGAAAGAATCCATGAACCCTCTAAATGATGATATAAAAAAACAAAAGATCAATGACATATTCGCAAACGAATTTAAAATTGATCTAAATGATCGTTTGGCTTTTATTCAAAAATTGTTTGATAATAATAATAAAGAATATGATGAAACAATATCCAAAATTAATTTATATAATGATTGGGAATCAACCAAAAACTTTATTGAAAATATAGTCAAACCAAAGTATAAATCATGGGATGACAATCAAATACTTGAAAAAAAATTTTTGAATATTTTAAGAAAACGATTTGATGGATAAAAATTAAACTTGTGTAAATGCCACTATATATTGTTCCAACTCCAATTGGAAATCTATCTGATATCACTTTTAGAGCAATTGACATATTAAAAAATTCTGATATAATTTTTGCTGAGGACACAAGAACTAGTAAGAAATTACTTAATCATTATTCAATAAACACCAAAATTGAAAGCTTTCACAAGTATAATGAACATTTTAAGTTAAACAGCATATTAAAAAAACTTGAATCAAAAGATAAAATCTCTGTTATTTCAGATGCTGGAACTCCCGGAATTTCTGACCCCGGTTTTTTATTGGTAAGAGAATCCTTAGCCAGTGGCTATGAGGTTTTTTGTCTTCCAGGTCCAACTGCATTAATTCCGGCTATTATTCAAAGTGGTTTCCCAACTGATAGATTTGTTTTTGAGGGATTTTTACCCCTTAAAAAGGGAAGAAAAAAAAGATTAGAGGAATTAGCAAATGAGTCAAGAACCATTATAATATACGAATCCCCTTACAGAGTTTTAAAATCTTTACAACAATTTATAATTTATTTTGATCCAAATCGTAAAGTTAGCATAGTTAGAGAGCTTACAAAAAAATTTGAAACACAGTTTAGAGGTACAATCAGTCAAGCAATTGAGTTTTACAAGAAAAATAAACCAAAAGGAGAATTTGTAATTTGTATTTCTTCTTCAAAAGAGGATTGATGAAAAAGACATGGAAAATAAAGGAGCCACCAGATAAACAATTATCAAAGAATCTGCAGAAAGAAATTAAAGTCCCAAAAGTTATATCAGATTTACTTGTTTTGAGGGGAATTAAATCCTTTCCTGAGGCAAAGGAATTTTTTAGACCACAATTAAATCAATTGTTTGACCCTTTTTTAATGAAAGATATGGAAAAAGCAGTTAATATAATTTTCGAAGCTCTAGAAAATAATATGAAAATTATGATTTACGGAGATTATGATGTTGATGGAATAACTTCAGTAGCTATAATATATTTATTTTTTAAAAAGTTTGACTTGGAGCCATTAAGATATATACCTGATCGTTACAAAGAAGGTTATGGATTATCAATCGATGCAATAAAAAAAGCTAAACAGGAATCTGTTAAAGTATTGATTGTTGCTGACTGTGGGATTAAAGCTATCGAACAAATTGAATTAGCAAATTCATTTGGAATAAGAGTAATTATATGCGATCATCATAAACCATCAACCGAGTTGCCAAAAGCAGATGCTATTTTGAACCCAAAACAAATAGACTGCGAATATCCCTACAAGGAATTATGTGGCTGTGGAATAGTTTTTAAATTAATTCAAGCTGTTAATCACAAAAAAGGAAAAACTATAGATGAACTCCAGGAGTTTATCGATCTTGTTGCAATTGCAATTGCTGCTGATATTGTACCCATTGACGGTGAGAATAGAATATTAGCTTATTTTGGACTTGAGCAGATAAATAAAGCTCCACGAAAATCAATAAAACCATTCTTAAAAAATATAAATAGGAATATTAATATATCTGATTTAGCTTTTAGAATTGGACCAAGAATTAATGCAGCCGGGAGAATAAAACATGCAAAACATGCCCTTGAATTATTAATTTGTAATAATGATATTGACATAGAGGCAAAAGTAAGATCTATAGAGCTTTTAAACAGCGAAAGAAAATTAATTGATGAAAAAACAACTAAGGAGGCAATAGATCAAATAGATACCTTATCAAAACCAGATGAAAAAGCTACTGTAGTATTTCGACCAGATTGGAATAAGGGTGTTATTGGGATAGTTGCTTCAAGGTTGATGGAATATTATTATCGACCAACTATAGTATTAACAAAATCAGAAAATATTTATTCTGGATCAGCCAGATCTGTTAAAGGTTTTGATATTTATGAATCGATTTCTAATTGTTCAAGCCACTTAATTCAATTTGGAGGTCACAAATATGCAGCTGGTTTGACTTTATTACCTGAAAAATATAATGATTTTAAGAAGGAATTCAATAGAGTAGTATCGGATAATATACTGCCTAATCAATTAGTACCTTCTTTTGAATATGATTTGGAAGTTTCTTTAAATGAATTAACATTATCAGTTTATAGAATTATAAACCAAATGAGACCGTTTGGTCTAGCTAATAAACAACCCCTATTTTTTATTAAAAATTGTGTTGATAATGGAGGTTCTAAATTAGTTGGTAATGAAAATAATCATTTAAAAATCCAGTTTAAAGATAAATCCGGAAAAATAATGGACGGTATTGGTTTTAAAATGGGTAAGCATATATCAAAAATCAAAATGAAAAATGAATTTTCTATTATAGGTCATTTGCAATTAAATAATTTTAATGGAAACTCTTCTCTTCAAATACAAATCAAAGCAATAGTATTTTAAGAATAAATCTATTTAGCTTAAACGATTTTTATAAAAATTAATTAAATTTTTTGTAGATGGACTATCATGTATATTTGCCTCAGTTGTGATTATTTTTAGAAGTTTAGTTGCTAATTTTTTTCCAAGTTCAACTCCCCACTGATCAAAACTAAATATATTCCATAACACACCTTGTGTAAAGATTTTGTGCTCATATGCTGCTATAAGAGCACCCATATTGTATGGAGTTAATTTTTCAATTAAAATTGTAGTTGATGGCTTGTTACCTTTAAAAACTCTATATGGAAGAAGATTATATGGCACTTTTTCATTTAATAATTCATTTTTGTTTTTACCTACCATCAAAGCCTCAGTCTGAGCAATAAAATTTGCAATCAATTTATCTTGATGATCATGTTGTTTGTAAAGTGACTTTTTAAAACCAATAAAATCTGTAGGAATAAGTTTAGTACCTTGGTGAAATAATTGAAAGAAGGCATGTTGCGCATTAGTTCCTGTAGAACCCCAAATTATTGTTCCGGTTTGATAATTTACAGATTCTCCATTTCTATCTGTTGATTTTCCATTACTTTCCATTGAAGCTTGTTGAAGATATTTAGGAAAGTACTTCAAGTACTCAGTGTATGGAATTATTGCTTCAGTCTGGGCGTTGTAAAAATTATTATACCAAATGCTAATCAAACCCATTATTACTGGAATATTTTCTTCGAATGGCGCTTTTTTGAAATGATTATCCATTGAATAAGCCCCTTTTAATAATCTTTCAAAATTTTTATAACCTATGGAAATGCTTATTATTAGTCCAACTGCACTCCATAAAGAAAATCTTCCACCTACCCAATCCTCCATTGGAAATATATTTTCTTTATCAATCCCAAATTCATTAATTTTTTCAAGGTTTGTTGAAACTGCTATGAAATGTTTTGAAATATCATTTTTATTTGCATTTTTTAAAAACCAAGACCTAATTGTATTTGCATTTGTTAATGTTTCTTGAGTTGTAAATGTTTTGGAAACAATTATGAATAAAGTTGTCTCTCGGGGACACTTATTTAATATTTCCATAATATGATCCCCATCAATATTAGAAATAAAAAATGTTTTTAAATGATTTTTATAAAAACTTAAAGCTTCGCACACCATTTTAGGCCCTAGATCTGACCCTCCAATACCAACATTAACGACATGAGTAATATTTTTTCCAGTATATCCTTTCCAAATTCCATTAGTTAATTTATTTGATACTTCTTTAATCTTATTTCTTACATATTTAATCTCAGGAATTACATCATTTCCATTATAGTTTATTTTTTTATCTGAAAAATCTCTTAACGCATAATGTAACACAGACCTGTTTTCAGTTATATTAATTTTTTTTCCATTGAAACATTCATCTATAGCCTCAGTTAAACCAGCTTCAATTGCCAAATCTTTCATAATTTCCAAAACTTTTTCATCAAGTCTATTTTTTGAGAAATCAAAATAGAAGTCTTCCCATCTTAGGGACATTTTTTTTAAACGATCTTTATTTTCTTTAAAAAAATCCATCACATTTTTATCTTTGATAAGATTAAAATATTTAGAAATTTTTTTCCAAGACTTTAATTTTGTTGGATTTTTATTTTTCATTTTTTATTTATTTCAAAATTTTGTGCAACTATATTTTTTAAAAATCCTGGTTCAAATGGTACACAGTCGAGCTCATCTTTTACAGGAGACATTAAAGATATATATTCGGTTTTTAATTTTTTTGATATTGGTTTAGCTTGAGGTAATTTTTGCTTGAAAGGATCAACTTGTTTTCCATATTTCCAAAACCGATAGCAAACATGCGGACCTGATGTGTTTCCTGTCATACCTACCCAGCCAATAATATCTCCTTGCTTCACATTTTGACCTCTTTTAACTTTTCTTTTTTTCATATGAAGGTATTGGGTTTTATAAATGTTGTTATGTTTAATTGTAACATAATTTCCATTGCCTCTAGAATAAGAGGATTTTATAACTGTACCATTTGCAGTTGCCATTATAGGAGTGCCTATTGCAGCAGCAAAATCAGTTCCTTTGTGAGGTCTAATTTTATTACCATAATATGCAATTCTTCTTTTTAAATTATACCTTGATGAAATTCTTGAAAACTTTACAGGTGATTTCAAAAAAGCTCTTCTAAGATTTTTCGCATTTTCATCAAAATAATCTATAATGCCTTTTTTAGTATCAGACTCAAATTTAAAGGCATAAAGACCTTTGCCCTTGTGCTCAAAATAAGCTGCAATAACTTCCTCAATCCCAAGGGAAATTGAATCATCAACAAATTTTTCTGTATAAATGACTTTAAATCGATCTCCTTTTTGTAGTTTAAAAAAATTAATAGTCCATGCGTAAATATCTGATAAATAATAAGTTAATTGATCATTAAGACCACTATCTAGCATTGTTTCATACAATGAACTTTTTATAACTCCTGATCCTTGTAGAGTTGCAATTTTTATTGGTTTTTTAATTGTTTCCCCGTAAATACTGTCACGAAATTGAATTTTCCAGTATGATGAAACATCTCGTTCGTATATCATTGCATAGGGTTTTATTACAGAATCTTTCGTATAAAATAATTTGTATGATTTTCCAACAACCAGTTTTCTTGTATTAACTTGATTATTAGTTTTTTCTAAAATATTGTAAACTTCTGGATAATCTATTCCTTCCGACTCGAGTATTGCACCGAATGTGTCACCACTTCTAATTTTTTTATTAACTATTTTAAATTTATTAAGGTCATAACCATATTTAATTTTAGGAATATAATCAGGTTCTTTTGGAGAATTACTTATTGAATTATCGTTAAATCCACATTTATAAAAAAATAAAATAAAAAGAAAAACAGTACCAAGTAAATAAAATCTTTTCAAAAGTTTTTTTTCAAAGTTCATTAAAAATTAGAAAATAAATTAGTACTATTAATTAAAGTTATTAAAAACTTTATTTTCATTGATTCTTATTTTGAATGGGTATTTTAAGTTTCGAAAGTTTTCCAAGTCACATTTAATCGATCCAACTGCAATATTTGCTTGAAATCGAATAGGGATTTTATTTTTATCATTTGACACCCAAAGGGTAACACTTTCCTCCTCTCTGAAGACTCTCCCTGTTTGAACAATTGGAGTAAATTTTAAACACTCAATTTTACCAAATTTTGTATCTAATATCTCAATTCCTAAAAACTTCAAATTAAAAATATAACTCTCTTCATCGAAAAAAATATTTACATCGAAACTTTCATTTATTTTTATTTTTTCATCAGGAAAATAATTTCTCAAATAATAAAATGTAGAAATTAAATCTTGGGTCTTTTTTTCAATTTTGTGAATTGATTCTTTACCATTTTTTATATCGTTAACAAATGCTTTTTGATTATCTATATCAAAATCAATAATTGTATTTTTAGTGTAACCCCCTTCATCAATTTTTCTGATGAACCTGATTGGTTGAGTCCTGTTTATTTTAAAATAACTTTCATATGTATCCTCTACCCTAAAAAAAAGTCGTAATAACCCTGTTGTCTTTCCATAACCTTTTGAATGAAGTACCTCTGAACCATTCAATTTTTCTTTTGTCAGAGAAAGGGTTATATAGCTTGCATTAAAAATCCCATAATGTACTCTAAATTCAAGCCATTCCCCATCTTTGAACGCAATTTCATTTTCAGTAAGAAAATTGTCTTTTTCATTTGTTAGATTTAACTGAGCGTAGATTGGTTCATAAAAATTCATTAAAATTAAAAGTATAAATTGAAAAGTTTTTTTAGATATTAATTCCATAAATTAAACCGATTAATATTTTATTTAGAATTTGAATTTATGAAATCGTATAAAATTTTTGCTTTAGATTTTCCTACAGATTTGATCAATTCTTTTTTAGATGCTTTTTTTATTTCTTTAAATGATTTTAAATCTTTAATAAGTTTTATTCTGGTTTTTTCTCCTATTCCTTTGATATCATCTAGGCTTGAAGCTAAAGAATTTTTACTTCTTTTATTTCTGTGTAGTTTAATAGCAAATCTATGAGCTTCATTTCTTAGACGCTGAATGATCTTTAATGTTTCTGATTTTTTATCTAAATATAAAGGGATGGGATCATTCGGAAAATATATTTCTTCCAATTTTTTAGCAATTCCAATAATGGCAATTTTATTTTCAAGATTTAATTTTTTTAGGCTCTTAATTGCAGACGAAAGTTGACCTTTTCCACCATCTATAATAATTAGTTGAGGTAATGGATTTTTTTCATTCTTTAGTCGAAAATATCTTCTAAACACAATTTCTTCCATTGAGGAGTAGTCATCAGGTCCCTCAACTGTTTTTATATTATAATGTCTATATTCATTTTTAGAGGGTTTTGTGTTTTTAAATACAACACATGATGCAACTGGATTTTTTCCTTGAAGATTAGAGTTATCAAAACATTCTATATGAAAAGGGTTTGATTTTAATTTAAGATCAACCTTCATTTGTGAAAGTATTCTTTCATAATGTTTATCAGGGTCTACTATTTTTAATTTCTTGAATCTTTCCATCCTAAAAGATTTAGCATTTTTTAGTGATAGATCAATAAGCTTTTTTTTATCTCCTAATTTTGGAACAGTACATTTTATTCCATCACCAAGGTTTACTTTAAATGGTGTTAAAACTTCTTTGGATTTAGAATTAAAACGTTGACTTAATTCTATAATAGAGATTTTTAGTATTTCAAGATCGGTTTCATCTAATTTTTTTTTCACTTCTAGAGTATAGGAACTAATTATTGCACCATGTGAAATTTGCATAAAGTTCACATAAGAAAAAATTTCGTCTGTGAATATTGAATAGACATCTACATCTGATATTTTAGGGTTTACAATAGTTGATTTAACCTGATAATTTAATAAAATATCAATTTTTTCTTTTTCTTTTTGAGCCTCTTCATATTTCATTTGAGATGATAATTTTTTCATTTTTAACTTAAAATCATTCAAGGAATCTTTAAAGTTCCCTTTAATCATTGATTTAATTGCTAGAAAGTTATTTTTCATCTCAGATGAAGTTATTTTTTCCTCATCTTTCTTAAGTAAATGAATTAGTTCATGGTTTAAAAATGGATAAACATCCTTAATTAGTTTAATCAAAAATTTAACACTTTTTACATTAGTAAATGGACCAAAAAACTCTCCTTCAGACTTATCGTACTTTCTTGTATAATATATCCTAGGTTTGGGTTTTTTTTCAATGCAAATCCAGGGATATGTTTTGTCATCCTTTAAAAGAACATTATATTTTGGTTTGAATTTTTTTATTAAATTATTTTCTAATAATAACGCATCCATTTCAGTTTCAACAACAATATTTTCAATTTTAAAAATTTGTTTAACTAACAATTTTGTTCTAAAATGAGTATGCTTTGTATTAAAATATGAAACTACTCTTTTTTTAATATTAATTGCTTTTCCTATATAAATTATCCTGTTTTGATTATCAAAAAACTTATATATTCCAGGACTCTCTGGTAATATTTTTATTTCGACTTCAAGATTAGAAATTTTCATTTATTAAATTTAGTTTATCTAATTCATAACTCTTATTTCAAATAGTAATAATAATATTAAATTTAAGTAATATAAACTATGAAAAATAATAAGTCAGAATTAAGAGATATCTACACTCTAAAAAGAAAAAATTTGACTTACAATCAAATATTACAAAGGAGCATTTTAATTACCAGAAAACTTCTTAAGGTTCCAATATGGGATAAGGATTTCTATCATATTTTTTTGACTTCAAAAAAAAACAACGAAATCGAGACAAAATTCATTTTAAGTATGTTAGCTAAAAAAGATAAAAAAGTTGTGGTTCCAAAAATAATTGACTCGAAGAATCTCGAACATATTTTGCTCACTAAAAATACAAAGCTAAAAGAAAATTACCATGGAATTCCGGAGCCTGAAGAGGATAATCATAAAATTATTTCTCCTAACGAATTAGATGTCATAATTGTTCCGTTACACGTTTTTTATCTTTACGGAAATAGAGTTGGTTATGGGAAAGGTTATTATGATAGATTTCTAAAAAAATGTAGAGAGGATGTTGTTAAAATAGGTGTCTCACTTTTTGAACCTACAGAATCCATATTAGATATCTCTGAAAATGATATCAGTCTTGATTATGCTGTTACATGTAATACTATTTTTAATTTTCATTGAATATTTTTTTATTAAAAAATATAATTATAGCTGCACCAAATGTAATTGAAGAATCTGCTACATTAAATATGTATTGAAAAAACAAATAATCTTGACCCCCAATTATAGGGATCCAATTAGGCCAAGTCCATTCAAATAATGGGAATTGAATCATATCAACAACATTTCCATAGAATAAAGGTGCGTATCCTACATCAGGCAGTAATTTGGCAACTTGTCCATAGCTATCACTGAAAATAACCCCATAAAAAACGGAGTCAATTATATTTCCAATAGCACCGGCAATGATTAAACAAAGTGCCCATTTTAAATGAATTGAATTAGATTTTTTGAATAATTTTCTCATCCACAAACCTATCATTCCAATAGCAAATAGTCTAAACATTGTAAGTATTAATTTTGCATTTTTTTCGTTTAATAATGGGATTATGTTCTCAAGTCTTGCCCCCATAGCCATTCCTTTGTTTTCAACAAAAAGTATTCTAAAAAATCCCCAATCAACTATAGCGTCTTCAGCGTACATAGTAATCGGAAAATTTAACTTAATATAGAATTTAGTTATCTGATCTATTAATATGATTATAAGGATGAATATAAAAGCCCTTTTTGCAGAGAGAACAGAAAAAAAATTGGATTTCATATCGTAAATATGAACATTAATAAACTAGTTAAAATGTATAACTTTATTCAAATTATTTTTGCATATTTTTTGCCTCAATACTCAAAGTTGCGTGTGGAACTAGGTTTAATCTTTTTTTATTAATTAGTTTACCAGTAACCCTGCATATTCCATATGTTTTATTTTCAATTCTCACTAATGCATTTTTTAAATCACGTATGAATTTTTCTTGCCGCAATGCAAGTTGTGCATTAGCTTCTTTCGACATTGTTTCAGACCCTTCTTCAAAAGCTTTGAAGGTAGGTGAAGTATCTTCTGTTCCATTATCACCATTGTTCATGTATGAGCTTTTTAAGAGAACTAGATCTTCATTTGCTTTAATGATTTTTTCTTCAATTAACTTCTTGAATTTTGATAGGTCTTTATCACTATAACGGTTAGTAGTTTCCATTTAATTTATTTTTTTAATCATTAGAAAAGTTTTTACTTTATCGAATTCTAAATCTATACCAGCATCCTTTTTATTTGTGGTTGTTACAGACTTAGCAAGTGTTTCATCTTGTATATATTTTTTAAAAGAAATTAAGACTTGATTTAAAATAGGGTCAGATGTAACATAAATTTTAATATTATCAGTTACTTCTAGACCTAAAACTTTTCTAAAGTTCTGAACTCTATTTATAAATTCTCTCGCAATTCCTTCTTCAATTAAAGTTTTTGTTAATGTTATATCAAGGGCAACAGTTAGAGAATTACTGTGAGCAACCAAACAACCTTCAATATCTTTTGAATTGATTTCGAAATCGCTTCGAGCTAATTTAACCTTTTTTTGATTAATTCTTAACTCAATTTCACCATTTTGCTCCAGTTTGTAAATTTCTTCTGAAGTCATTTTACTGGTTGATAAAGATATTTCTTTAATTTCCTTTCCAAACCGTGGACCTAAAATTTTAAAATTGGGTTTTATTTGTTTTACTAAGATTCCACTATCACCAGTTATTATTTCGATTTCCTTCACATTTATTTCAGACTTTAATTGCTTTTCTATTGAAATTATATCTTGACGTTCTTTTTCTGTATTAACAGGGATCATTATTTTTTTGAGTGGCTGGCGTACCTTTATCTGCTCTTTTTTTCTAAGAGATAATGCAAGTGAAGTAATAACTCTTGCTTTGTTGATTCTATTTTGAAGTGTTAAATCAATCTTATTTTTATTTGCAGTTGGAAAATCAGTTAGATGAACAGACTCAGGATATTTTTGTTTTGGGAAATTCTTTGTTAAATTAATGTATAGGTGATCCATATAAAATGGTGCTATTGGAGCTGAAAGTTTTGATATTGTGATTAAACATTTATATAAAGTCTGATATGCAGAATTTTTATCTGATCCAAATTCACCTTTCCAGAACCTCCTTCTACTAAGTCTAACATACCAATTACTTAGTTTTTCCTGAACAAATTCAGAAATGGATCTACAAACTTTTGTTGGTTCGTAATCATTATAATAATTTTCTAATTGAATAATTAGTGAGTTTAATTCAGATATTATCCAATTATCAAGTTCATTTTTTTGTTTAACTTGAGATTCAATATTATTTGGAATAAATCCGTCAATATTAGCATATAAACTGAAAAAGGAATAGATATTATATAGAGTACCAAAAAATTTTCTTTGAACTTCTGATATACCATCTAAATCAAACTTCAAATTATCCCAAGGATTTGCATTTGATATCATATACCATCTTGTTGCATCAGGACCATATTTTTCAATGGTTTTAAAAGGATCTACACTATTCCCAAGTCTTTTAGACATTTTTTGCCCTTCTTTATCTAGGACTAAACCATTTGAAATAACATTTTTGTATGCTTTTTTATTAAAAACTATTGAACTGATAGCATGAAGAGTGTAAAACCAACCTCTTGTTTGGTCAATTCCTTCTGCAATAAAATCAGCAGGATACGCTTTCTCATTGTCAATTTTTTCTTTATTTTCGAACGGATAGTGCCATTGTGCATAGGGCATTGCCCCTGAGTCAAACCAAACGTCAATTAAATCATTTTCACGATATAACGGTGTGTCGGATTCCTTATCGACTAAAATTATATTATCAACTATGTTTTTATGTAAATCAATTTTATTGTAATTTTTATCTGACATGTCCTCAGGAATAAAATTTTCAAAAGGATTTTTTTTCATAAATCCAGAATCAATGGATTTATTTATTTCAGTTATTAATTCAGAAACAGATCCAATAACTTTTATTTTTAATTTATCTTTAGAAGACCATATGGGTAATGGAATACCCCAAAATCTTGAACGAGATAAGTTCCAATCATTAGCATTGATAAGCCAATTACTAAATCGTTTTTCACCAGTTGATTTTGGTTTCCAATTAATTGATTTGTTCAAATCAACCATTTATCTTGGGCATTATCAATTTTAATAAACCAGGAATTTAAGGGGTAATATAATATTGGTTTATCCGTTCTCCAACAGTTTGGGTATGAATGTTTATGCTTTTCAACCTTGAAAGCAAAATTCTGTTCCTTCAGTTTTATAGCAATTTCAACATCAACTGAGCGATCTGGTATTTCTTCTTTTGAATAGTACTCATTTTTTACATATTTTCCTGCAAGAGAAGGAAGCTCCTTTCTAAATTTACCGTTAAGATCTACTAATGGTACATGATTTTTATTTTCGTCAAGAACTAAAAGGGGAGGTACTTCAGGAATAGCTTCTTTGGCAACTCTTGCATCGTCTGCTCCAAATGTTGGAGCAGTATGAACAATTCCGGTTCCATCATCAACAGTAACAAAATCCCCCTCAATTACTCTAAATGCATTTTCAGGATTATGAATTGGGGCTGGGGACTCATGCCATAATTGTTGGTATTTTATACCAATCAAATCTCTACCTAAACAACTTGTTTCAACAAAATATGGAATTTCTTTATTTATTTTATTGTAATTTTTGAGTTCAGAGAGATTGTCGACAACTTTATATTTATTTCCAAATTGTTTTTCAACAAGTTTCTTTGCAATTATAACTCTAATTGGGAGATACGTATATTGATTAAAGGTTTTAACAATTACATATTTTATTTTTTTCCCTACTGTTAGTGCTGTGTTTGAGGGGAGTGTCCAAGGAGTGGTTGTCCAAGCAAGAATATACAATTCCTCACCATTATTTAATGATTTTGGCAAACTTGATTTCATGGTCTTGAACATAGCAGTTACTGATGTATCGGTAACATCTTTGTATGTTCCAGGTTGATTTAACTCATGTGAGCTGATTCCTGTTCCAGCTTTAGGGGAATAGGGTTGAATACTGTATCCTTTAAACAAAGACCCCTTATCATAAATTTTTTTAATTAACCACCAAACACTTTCCATATACTTTGAACTAAAAGTAACATATGGATTATCGATATCAATCCAATAACCCATTTTTTCAGTAAGCTTATTCCATAAATCCGTATAACGCATAACTGCTTTCTTGCAAGCATCATTATATTCTTCAATGCTAATTGATTTTCCAATTTCATTTTTTGTAATAACTAATTCCTTTTCTACTCCCAACTCGACTGGAAGACCGTGTGTATCCCAACCAGCTTTTCTCTCTACTAAAAAACCATTTTGAGTTTTAAACCTACAGAAAATATCTTTTATTGTTCGGGCCATTAAGTGATGAATACCAGGGACTCCATTTGCTGATGGTGGGCCCTCATAAAAAATAAAAGGTTTATTTTTTCTTCTATTATAAATGCTTTTATCGAAAATGGATTCTTTTTTCCAGAAATCTAATACATCCTCCGAAACTGATATTAGATCTAATTTTTTATATTCCTTAAAAGACATTATTTAATTTATTTACTGGACTAGCGAAATTAATCAATTTATAAAAAAAATGAAGTTAAATAAAATAGAAAAACTTAGAAATCAATACTGATTCCTAATTGAATGCTTCTACCTGGTTGAGATATTCCGGAAGCAAATGTTCTGTAGTGTGTATCAAATATATTATTTAATCCCAATTTTATTAAAGTAGAATTATTGTACCTATAATTTGTCATAATTGAAAAAATTTCCCACGCTGGAGTCCCTGCAAATTGATCATTTAAAATTAATGGTGTTTCATCTAAACCATCCTCTCCACCGTAACTGTAGTCATTAGGATTTTTTGCGTTACTAAAATTCCACATTAATTGAGCACTTAACCTCGAGTTATTGTAATTAATTGAATAATTTCCAAAAAAAGGAGGTATAGATGGCATTGGTCCATTTTTAAAACTTTTGTTTCCTCTAGTGTATGTTAAGCTTGCTTTTGTATACAATTTGTCACTAAGTTTAATGCTACTTTCAAAAGACCCACCATAAACATATCTATTACCAAGATTTTTGTTGGCAAGAGTTGAAATTTCTTCTCCATTAAATAAAATAGTGTTTGGATTTTCAGTGCTCTGATCAGTAAAAATTATATATTCAGATCTTACGATATGTCTTGAAATTAATGATCCAAAACCTCTCATAGAAAAACTATACAATCCGTTATCAGACTCGTAGGATATTCCCGTATCAAGATTGTAAGCGTACTCAGGTTTAAGAAATGGATTAGGTACAATTAAAAAGCCTCCACTTTCTCTAATTTTTCCAATGTCGTCAATATTAGGGTTTCTGAACCCACTTGATAATACAAAATTTAATTGGATTTTTTTTATTGGGTTATATATCGCAGCAATTGTGTTTGTCATCGCCCAGTTATTAATTGAAACTTCAGATAATAAGGAGTTTATTAGAGCCTCCTCTTTCCATGAGCCACCTAGATCTGTGTAGGTTATTCTTGAGCCAAAATTTACTGAAAAAAATTCATTTATGCTCCAGATAAGATTGATGTATCCGGCAGAACTTTTGTAATAGCTTCCATTACTGGGGTATCTGGTAGGAATTGCAGTTTTATTTAAATAATTTATTATTTGGTTTCCGGAAACGTTTAGTTCTGCTGAGTATGCGTCTGATTTTATTTTATTTTGAATTATCTCAATTCCATAGGAAGCAGTAATTTTATTTGTTGGTTTTGCTGAAAAATCAGCATTTAAGCTGAAAATAGAAACTTTTTCAAACTGGTGGTTTTTATTTAAGTTACCAAATTTTCTATCAATTCGAGATTCTTTAACATCCTGAAATGCAAGTGTTATGATACCACTTTTGAGTAATGGTGTTCCATTAAAAAACTCAAACTTTGGTGAAAATAAAAATCTTTTTTGAGGACCATAATACCATTGAGCATATCTAAGATTTCCATCTCGGATTTCATTCAACTTATCATATCGATTAATATTTGAAGAATTAGATAGTTGAAAATTCACTGAAAGATAATTTTGATCAAAAAGCTTGAATCGAAATTTTTGAAATAAATCAAATTGATCATATCCAGTATTTTTTTGGATTAATGGGTTAGGATTTATTGTAGGTGTTGATTTGTAGAATGAGTCTGTATTTTCTGAATAGAAATTAGTTAACCCCCAACCTTTGTATCCGTGAGAATTTTTACTTCCCATTTTAATATCTCCAAAACTTGAAAAACTAATACTAGTTAGTGAACCCCAATTTTTGAAGCTCCAATTCGAAGTTATATTATTTACAGTAGACATATTAGCATAATTAAAATCCGAGTGAAATTCATTTTTGTTTTTTATATCACTGTTTATATCTGGTGTTTTAGTATAGTAGTGAATTACTCCTCCCAATGCATCAGAACCGTATCCGACAGATGATGAGCCAAATGTTACTTCTACTCTGTCAAGGATGTGTGGTGAAATAGTTATTGCGTTTTGAAGGTGACCAGATCTATAAATTGCATTATTCATTCTTATCCCATCAATAACCAATAAAACTCTGTTTGCCTCAAAACCTCTCAAAACAGGACTTCCCCCTCCACCTTGTGATTTTTGAACTCTAACACCAGGGCTTATCTCCAAAATTTCAGCTCCAGTTTGAATTATATTTTTTTTGATTTGTTGAGCAGTAATAATATTTACTTTTTCAGCAATTTTATTTTTTGTAGTTTTAGATCTAGCAACGGATAAAACAATTCCATCTAGGTTTTCAATTTTCGGTATCATTTGAATATATATCACCTCTTTAAAATTGTTTAAAGTTATTTTTAAATCATCATATCCGTTTATTTGAAAAATTATGGGAACCGACTTAGTGAAATCATCTATTGAAGCTTCGCCAAGGGAATTTGTAATTGTACTATTCAATTTATCTGAAGAGTAAATAGCTACATTTTCAATGGCTTCACCAGTATTTTTGTCCTCAACATAAACCTTTTGACCATAACTCTGATAACAAACTAGAAAAAAACAAAGTAATTTTATTTTATTTTTTTTCGTTAAAAACATCATTTAATACTTTTATTGATTTAGGAAGATTAAAATATTGTAAATGAATACCATAATATGTCATAATTTGATTTAAAAGATTTTTACGAGTGTTGCTGTTTAAATTTAAAGTTTCTATTTGATCTAAATTATGTTTTAATAAACTCTTAAACCCTCTCAAATCATCACCTAAAATAAGATTTTCTGAATTAATTTTGTTAGAAAAAGAACCATTATTTAAGTCAAAATAAGAGTACTCGTAATTTGAGGGATTTGGATAAAAACCTATATACTTTGTTAAATCTATTAAAAATTTTAAATGAAAATTAGGATTGAAATTATTACTATCAAACCACAATATCATTGCCTCAAGAAAGTCATATAGCTTCTCATTTTTTTCTTTCTCCTCTTTAAGAACATTCCTGAGTACCTCTGATAAAAATATTACTACACTACTTTTAAAAATTGATCTATGAATAGTCTCAATTGGCCTATTAATCCTTGCCTCATTAATAAAGTTCAAACCCTCTTTTTTTCTGTGGTTTGAAATTAAAAATATAAGACTAAAAGTTTGGAACAGCCCTTTTCTAAGTTTACTTCTTTTGGAATTCAATATGCCTTTTAAAAGATAACTTTTTAATCCAAAGTTTTTTGTGAAACAAGTTACAATTAAACTTGAATCACCATATTTAATGGATGAAATAACTAAGGCAGGAGTTTCAATCAAAGCAAAACATTATACGACTCCTTGAGCGAGCATAGCGTCAGCTACTTTAACAAAACCGGCAATATTTGCCCCTTTAACATAATCAATTTTATTTTTTTCCATTCCATATTCTACACATGATTGGTGTATTTCTGACATAATAGTTTTAAGTTTAGAATCAACCTCGTCTCTAGCCCAATTGTAGCGAAGAGAATTTTGAGCCATCTCAAGACCAGAAACGGCTACTCCTCCTGCATTAGAAGCTTTTCCTGGGGCAAAAAGAATATTATTTTTTCTGAAATAATTTATAGCCTCAGGTTTAGTTGGCATGTTTGCACCCTCTCCTACACATATGCATCCATTAAGCTTTAATTGTTTTGCGTCTTCTATAGTTAATTCATTTTGAGTTGCACAAGGAAGAGCTATTGAGCAATTAACTTCCCATGGCTTTTTATTTGGATGATATGTTGCCTTAGTGTATTTTTTTAAGTAATTATTAATTCTTTCCCGTTTAACATTTTTTAAATTCATTATATAGGATAATTTTTCACTATCAATACCATCTTTATCATATATATAACCTGAAGAATCAGAAAGTGTTAAAACTTTTGCTCCAAGTTGGATACATTTTTCTGCTGCAAATTGAGCTACATTACCAGAACCTGAAATTACAACAGATTTACCTTCGATACTTTCATTTATATGGTTCAACATTTGAACTGTGAAATAAACTACACCGTATCCAGTAGCCTCGGGTCTAATTAATGACCCACCCCATGAAACACCTTTCCCAGTTAAGACACCGGAGAATTCATTACTGAGTCTCTTATATTGCCCAAATAAATACCCAATTTCTCTTCCTCCAACACCAATATCTCCTGCAGGGACATCATTGTTTGGACCTATATGCCTATATAACTCAGACATAAAACTTTGGCAAAATCTCATAACTTCTGTATCAGATTTACCTTTAGGATTAAAATCAGAGCCACCTTTTCCCCCACCCATTGGGAGAGTTGTTAAACTATTTTTGAAAACTTGCTCAAAGGCTAAAAACTTTAAAACACTTAGGTTAACACTTGGATGAAATCTTAGTCCACCTTTGTATGGTCCAATAGCAGAATTCATTTGAACACGATAGCCTCTGTTGACCTGAATTTCTTCATTATCATCAATCCATGCTACTCTAAATGAAATTACTCTTTCAGGTTCAACCATTCTAAGTAAGACATTTTGACCATAATATATATCCTTAGTAATTATGTAAGGTATGACTGTTTCAGCGACTTCAGTTACTGCCTGCATGAATTCAGGTTCATTTTGATTTCTTGAACTTACGTGCTTGAGAAATTTTTGAACAATTTTTTTCATACATAAATTTAAGGTTTTTCTGTCCTTTAAATAAAAATTATGATTTTTTTATCCAAAAAGTATTGAAACGACATCTTCAATCTTTTCAACCGATATTACATCAATATCTTTAAAAACTGAATCAACTTTGTTATTTTTTGAAATGAAAATAGATTTAAATCCAAGTTTAGCTGCTTCTTTGATTCTAGAATCTATTTTTGAAATTGGCCTAAGCTTTCCGGACAAATCTATCTCAGCGGAAAAACACATATCTTTTTTAATACTTTTATCAAAGTAACTTGATAGTATTGAGACCATAACACCTAGATCTAGCGCTGGATCATTAATTGAAATACCACCAGTAAAATTTATAAATACATCTTTTGATGCAAGGGTAAAGCCTGCTTTTTTTTCTAAAACAGCAAGAAGCATATTCAATCTTTTTGAATTAAAACCAGTACAACTTCTTTGAGGAGTACCGTATACAGCTGAGCTAACGAGAGATTGTATTTCTAGGAGTATGGGTCTTATACCTTTCATTGTAACACTTATAGCTTGTCCACTTAAATTATTATTGTCTAAGCTTATTAATAGTTTATTTGGATTTGAAACTGGCCGTATACCTTTTGAGCCCATTTCATATATACCTATCTCATCTATTGTACCAAATCTATTTTTTTGTGATCTTAATATCCTGTATATATAATCTTTGTCTCCTTCAAAATTGAGAACCGTATCTACCATATGTTCTAAAACTTTCGGCCCTGCAATTTGACCATCTTTTGTTATATGACCAATTAAAATTACAGGTGTATTTGTTTTTTTTGCATAATCGATTAGCTCAGAAGTTGTCTCCCTAATTTGTGATATGGTTCCTGCAGGACTGTCTATATTTTCACTTTTTAGTGTTTGAATAGAATCAATTATAATAAACTCAGGATTTATCTCTTTTATTTCATTAAATATATTGTTTAAAAGGGTTTCACTCAAAACAAAACAATTTTTATTGCTTAACCCAATTCTGGATGATCTGAGTTTAATTTGTTTAAGACTTTCTTCACCGGACACATAAAGTGACCTATATTTTGAGCTCAACACTACTTGAAGAAGAAGAGTTGATTTTCCTATACCGGGCTCACCTCCAAGAAGAGTTAAAGATCCGCGAGTAATTCCTCCACCCATAACTCTATTCAACTCTTTATCACTAGTTATTATCCTAGTCTCATCATTTATTTCTATTTTAAATAACTGAATTGATTTATTTGATCGATTTTCATTATTATAAACCCTCTTTGACATTTGATTTTTTTGAATCTTTTCTTCAACTAAGCTATTCCATTCCTTACAAGATTTACATTGGCCTTGCCATTTTGAATGCTCAGTTCCACATATTCTACAAAAAAAAGCAGTTTTATATTTCATAAAATTTAAAAATTACTTCTACGGTTTATCAATGGAATTAAAATAAATGCTAATGCCCCAAGAATTATTATTAAAATGGTATGAGTGCTCCAGATTATCCATCCAAACGATAAACCTATTTCCTTACTAATTTCAAATGAACTAAGAACTAAAGCTATGCTTAAGGGATATATCCCTATTCCGCCATTAGTAGTTATAATTGATAATGCACCCACTATGAATGCAGGAATTAACATTTTGATAGTTAATACTTGAGTTTCGGGAATTGACCATTTTATAACATAAAACATTAATAAGTACATTACCCAAATAAAAATTGTATGAAAAATAAAAAGAAATTTATTATTGGTTTTTTTTATTGAGCTGATACCTTCTATAAATCCTTTTAAAAATGAATTCAATCTCAACGCAATTGACAAATTTAGTTTTCTAACTATATATATTGAGAGTATTATAATTAAAAATATAAAGCATAAAATAATTCCAATTTTTATAAATTTTATTTTAACCAATAAATTCCAAATTGTTTCGAATTGAATAATTAAACCAGCAAGAACTAACATAAAAAAAATCAAAGCATCAATTATTCTCTCAGTGACAATTGATCCAAATGTTTTTTGAAATGGAATATTTTCATAATTAGATAAAAAAGTTGCTCTAAGAACTTCTCCTGACCTGGGTATACCTAGATTGGCCAAATAGCCAATAAAAACAGTTAAAATTGCATTTGAAAGTTTGGGTTTGTATCCCATTGGATTCAACAAAAACAACCAACGATAACCTCTTGATAAATGACTTAAGGCTCCAAAAAAAAGACTTAGACCAATATAATTCAAATCTGCATTATTGAATGCTGCAAAAATGAATTTTCTTTCTTTATCAGAAGTTATATCAACAGTTAAATAAATATTATTCCCAGAGTTAGAGGAATAAAAATTTTTAAAATAGTTTTATAATTCATCAAGCAATAAATTATCTATGGGTCGA
>MDTA01218853.1_pt1 | contig 42511 bp, 43 predicted proteins | sample 811151 | NCBI WGS metagenome assembly MDTA01 (sample SAMN05326648, study PRJNA326480) | marine metagenome | isolation source: seawater | place: Indian Ocean: South | collected 2010
AATAGAATTTAATTAACGCGGGGTGGAGCAGCCTGGTAGCTCGCAAGGCTCATAACCTTGAGGTCGGCGGTTCAAATCCGTCCCCCGCAACCAATTTTACAATTTAAATTTTGACCTTCTGGTATCTATTAAAAAACCTTTAACAGTATCAGTTGTAAGTTTTTGAAAAGATTTTCCAAATTTTTCAATTTTTTCTATTATGGGTGGAGGTACAGTTATAATTTGACACCCGAGTTGTTTTGCCTGAATAAAGTTGTAAGGTTCTCTTGTACTCGCCCAAAGTATTTCAACATTTTTATATTTTCTTGAAATTTTTATACTTTGTTTGAATTGTGGTATAGGATCTTTTCCAGTATCAGCCATCCTTCCAGCAAAAATTGAGATAATAACTTTTGTTTTTTTATTTATTCGTTTTAAAATTTGTTTAGTTTGTTTAGCCGTATAAACAGCAGTTATATTGAGTTTGATATTACTTTTATTGAGTATTTTTATTACTTTTCCCATAAACTTACCCTTCGAGTTGGTAATTGGCACTTTTACAAAAACATTTTTTCCCCATTTACTAATTTTGATACCTTGAGAAATCATATTTTCAGCATCATCAGCAAATACCTCGCAGGAAACAGGCTTATTTGTAATTTTTAGAATTGCTTTTGAATACTTTGAATAGTTTTTGGCGCCAGCTTTTCTCATTAAAGAAGGGTTAGTTGTAAAGCCTTTTACAATCTTTTTTTTATTGAATTTTTGGATTAAGTTTATATCTGCAATATCACAAAAAATTTTAGTCAATTTATAAACTCTTAACAATTTCTTCGGTCATTTTTTTTGCATCAGCAAATAACATAAGAGTATTATCTCTATAAAATAGATCATTATCAATACCTGCGTATCCAGGAGATAAACTTCTTTTTACAAACAAAACTGATTTACTTTTTTCTACATCTAATACTGGCATTCCATATATTGGACTTTGAGGATCTGATTTAGCTACTGGATTTGTTACATCGTTAGCTCCAATAACGTAAGCAACATCACAATTTGCAAAATCATTATTTATCTCCTCAAGTTCAAACACTTCATCATAAGGAACGTTTGCCTCAGCTAATAATACATTCATATGCCCAGGCATTCTCCCTGCTACTGGATGAATTGCGTAAGAAACTTTAACTCCATTTTTTTTTAAAGCATCTACCATTTCTCTTAGTGCATGCTGAGCTTGTGCCACTGCCATTCCATATCCAGGAACTATAATTACTGATGAAGCATTTTTCATTAAAAATGCAGCATCTTCAGCATTACCACTTTTAACTGGTTTTTGTTCTTTGCCTTTTGAATTTGATGCTTGATCATTTGCACCCCATCCTCCAAGAATTACATTGAAAAATGATCTATTCATTCCCTTACACATAATATATGAAAGAATTGCACCTGATGATCCAACTAAAGCACCTGTAATAATTAATGCTGTATTTTCTAATGTAAATCCAATTCCTGCTGCAGCCCAACCTGAATAAGAGTTTAACATTGATATTACCACCGGCATATCCGCTCCACCAATTGGAATTATTAATAGCAAACCGACAACAAAAGATATTGCTACTAAGGACCAAAAAATATTTGATGACTGAGTAGTACATAAATAATAAACTAAGAATATAATTGCTAACCCCAATAATAAGTTAATTATATGTTGGCCTTTAAACGTAATTGGAGCCCCAGACATAATTCCTCTTAATTTTAGAAAAGCAATTATAGACCCGGAAAAAGTTATTGCGCCAATTGCTGCCCCGATAGACATTTCAATTAAACTTGCGAGTTTAATATTTCCTACAACTCCCAAATTAAAAGCCTCTGGTTTTAAAAACGCAGAAATTGCAACAAAAACTGCTGCAAGACCTACTAGACTGTGAAAACCAGCAACTAGTTCCGGCATTGCAGTCATTGGAATTCTAAATGCAATAAATGCACCTACAGATCCTCCGATCAATAAAAATATTAATACATAAATGAAGCCTGATCCAAAATTTCCAACAGCTAAAAAGGTTACAATTATCGAAATTACCATACCAGCAATACCAAAATAGTTCCCTTGTCTCGATGTTTCAGGTGAAGATAAACCTCTTAATGCTAATATAAATAATATTCCAGATAAAAGATAAAATAATGCTAATAAATTTGCAGACATAATTATTTTTTCTTCTTTTTATACATTTGCAACATTCTCTGAGTTACAAGAAAACCGCCGAATATATTCACAGCAGCTAAAATTATAGCCAAGAAACCAAAAATATTTGAAATTTCAAAAATATTTTCAGACGCGCCTGCTAAAGCTGCAATTATGGCTCCAACAATTATTACAGACGAAATCGCATTTGTTACTGACATTAAAGGAGTATGAAGTGATGGAGTCACGCTCCATACAACATAATAACCCACAAAAATCGACAAAATAAATATACTTAGTCTAAATATAAAAGGATCTATTTCCATTATTTTACCTTAGTGCTTTCAATTATTTCATCGTCTAAATTTATTTCAAAGGTTTTTTTCTCTTTATCAAATAAATTATCTATAAAATTAAACATATTTCTAGCAAAAAGATTTGAAGCCGATAGGGGTAATTTATTTAAAATATTTCTATCGCCCATGATTTTAATACCGTTATGATCTATTATTTCATCTACTTTTGTCAATTCAGAGTTTCCACCTTGAGATGCTGCTAAATCATATATAACAGCACCACTTTGCATTACATCAATCATATCTTTTTTAATTATTATAGGTGCCTTTTTGCCTGGAATTAATGCTGTACAGACTACTATATCAATTTTTTTCAGAGTTTCTTTTAAAAGTTCTTCCTGTTTTTTTTTAAAACTTTCCGAGGCCTCTTTTGCATATCCTCCTTCAGTTTCTAAGTTTTCAGCTCCTTCTACTGATAAAAATTTACCACCTAAACTTTCTACTTGTTCTTTAGAAGCCATCCTTACATCAGTTGCATAAACTATGGCTCCCATTCTTTTTGCTGTGGCGATAGCTTGCAAACCGGCCACACCAGCTCCTACAATTAGTACTTTTGCGGCTGATATTGTGCCTGCTGCAGTCATCATCATTGGTATTGCTTTTTGAAAATAAGCAAATGAATCTACTACTGCTTTATATCCAGCTAAATTTGCTTGAGATGATAATATATCCATTGACTGTGCTCTTGTAATTCTTGGTAGAAGCTCAAGTGAAAAACAATTGATATTTTTTGTTGTTATCTCCCTCAATTTTTTTTCATTTGAATAAGGATTTAAAACACCTACTAAAATTTGATCTTTTTTAAGTTTATTTAAATTATTATCATCTGGTATATTCATTTGCAAAATAGCATCTGAATTTAAAATTACTTCCTCATCACTATTGAAAAATTTTACCCCCTGTTCCTCATATTGTTTATCTTTAATTCCTAAGTGTAAGGCATAATCCTTAGTTAAATACACTTCTAAACCTAATGATTTATATTTTTTTATAATTTCTGGTGTTACAGAAACTCTTTGTTCTATTTTTTTATTTTCTGTTATTGATCCAATTATCATTTTGAGAAACTATAGAAGAAAAATTGCAAGTAAAGCTAAGATAATAACAACAGCAATGCTTCCCCACAAAACAAACTTGGTAAAACCATCCCAGGTTTTTTTATGGTTTTCATCATCCATATTATTTCTGTCTGGCTTTATACTTTGGATTTTTTTTATTTATTATGTAAACCCTACCTCTTCTTTTAACTAATTTTGAGTTAAGATCTCTGTTTCTAAGTGATTTAAGTGAGCTAGCTATTTTCATAATTTTACTGATATAGCCTGGCAACGTCCTACTCTCCCGTGTCTTAAGACAAAGTACCATCGGCGCTGAAAGGCTTAACTTCCGAGTTCGAAATGGTATCGGGTGTTACACTTTCGCAATTATCACCAGGCACGGAACTTATACATGAAAATAATTCTATGTAAATATTTAAAATTAATACTTTATTTACAAGATTATTTGTTATTTATATCGTTACAAAATGATTTTACGTAATCTTTTAATCTAAGTTTTCCGAAATATTTATAAACTTTATTTGATAAATTCATATTTGTTAATGCGGACGCATATCTCTCTCCTGGTCTGGCTGGTAAAAGATTGATATTCGTATTAAACATTTTTGCCACTTTTAATATTGAGATACTTTCCTTACTTGAGATACTATAATGTCTACATTTATTTTTCCTCCATGCTAGGTAACAAACATTGATGGTGTCCTCTATATGAGTAAAATTTCTAGTTTGATTGCCTGGTCTTACTACTCGAAGTGGTTTATTATTTTTAAAGGCCTCTTCAAAAATTCCAATTACAGTTGCCATATTACCCTTGGATATTTGGCCTGGCCCATAAACGTTATAAAAATATATAATTTCAAATTTTAACCCAAACCATTTTCTTAAATTCTCTAGCATTTCTAAATTTTTTGCTTTCGTAAATGCATATGGAGATAAGTTTTTATCATTTCCTTTATTTCCCAACGATGCAGATGTTGCAGAATAAATTAGTTTAATTTTATTTGTCAAACAAAAATTAAAAACCTCATTGGTTCCAATTGTGTTAGATGAAATACACTCATCCATTTTTAAAAAACTTTGATAAATTCTAGAAAACTCTCCAAAATGGAATACAGAGTGAATTTTATTTGTTTTTTTTAGTATTTTTTTAATATTTTTAGTATGCGAATTTAAATACAAAACCCTTTTATTGCGTATGTGATTTTTTTTTGAACCAGTTGAATAATTGTCAATACTAATAAATTTAAACTTAGTTTTTTTTAAAAAATATCTTATTAAATTAGTACCCACAAAACCTGCGCCACCTGTAATTACAATAGTATTTTTCATAAAATTTACTTAAGAAATATGTTTATAATTTTTGTAAAAATAAAATCAACCTTATATGGATAATTTTCATTATTAAATAATTCTTTTAAGTATAGATGAGATTGTAGTCTTTTATTAAACCAATCTTTTGAAAATTTTTTATATTTAGAGCTTATACCATGTTTATCAGAAACATAATAAGTTAATTTCAAATTTGTTTGAATATGTTTTTTTTTGAAAATTTTGTAAAAAAAAAATAATCTTAAATCAATTTCTAAAAGATCATATTTGGTTGAGTTTATTTGATTAAATATTTGTAATAGATGACTTTTGCATATTGAAAAGGTACTTGTTGGATAAAATTGCTCCCATTTTTTAAACAAATAAAATTTTTTTAATTTGTACTTATAAATTTCATTTTCAACTAATTTTTCTGGCACATCCTGCATACATAGAAGAGACTTATTTTCTTTAAAAAAATTATGTATAAATTGTAATTTATTTTTATGAAAAAGATCATCGCCATCTAAAAGACAGATAACTTTGCCTGAACAAAATCTTAGCCCATGTTTTATAGCATTCATCTGATTTAAAGCACTTGTTTTATATTTTCTAGAAATAAAAAAAATTTTTATTTTTTCTTGATCTCTATATTTCATTAGTAAATTTTTAGTTTTATCTTTAGAACCGGTATCAACAATAATAATTTCAAAATTTTTGAATGTTTGATTAAGGCAAGAATTAACTGTGTTTGATATAAATTTTTCTTTATTGAAGGTAGTAATTATAACTGAAATTTTAATATCTTTAGTCAAATTTGTATTTTTTGTTTATGTAAATATATTCAAATGATTTTCTTAAAATCATTTTTGACTTATATACTTGTTTAAAATTATTTTTAATCAATAAATTGTTAATATTTCTAAAAGTATAATCTTTTAATATCATTAAGTCATAATGATGTTCAAATAAAATAACACCAATATTTTTAAGATTTTTTTGTATATCTTTCAGAATTGTATATTCATGTCCCTCGGTATCTATTTTGACTAAATCAATTTTTTTTATATGTAATTCATTAATAAATTGTGAAGCTTTTTTAGTATGTATAAGATTTTTTTTAATAGAAATAGATGGATTAAAAAATTTTAATATTTTTTTTTTTCTTAAAAAATATTTAGATTTATAATTAATTTTAGAAAGTGTGGTTGATGAAGTTTCAAAAACTTCTTTAATCTTTTTTTTTGAATTCTTTGAACTCAATGCAAAATTGAAAATTTTTGCAGATGGAACATATTTTAATCTCGATTTTAGCTTTTTAAAGTTTTTTTCTGAGGGTTCAAAAAGATAAGGGTTTTTAATGTTAAAATATTTCAAAAGCCATAGAGTTGTTTCTCCATTATGAGCTCCGATATCAAAAAAAACCTTTATCTTTTTTGGTAAATTTTTTTTTAGATTTGAAATTAAATTTTTTTTATACGAAAATTCAATTATGTTTAAAATGAAATGAAAAATAGAATTCATGTTAATTACTCATAATAAATAATATATCCAAATTTTTTAATTGCTTTGATTGTTTCTCTATGACTACTAGGCTGGTCCAAGTCCCAACACCCCACATGTTTAGTTATATTTATTTTAATGTTATCTGCTAACTGTATTTCATCATATTCAATTTTATCTGTTAAAATTTTGTAATATGGATTAGTTAAAGGATTATATGAATAAAAATCATGCTCACTATTTATTCTATCTAAATTTCTTCCAATAAATACAACAAAAGCTATTGCCAAAATATATTTTACTTTATTTAAATACTTTTGATCTATAAAATTTTGAAAAAAGAGAAAAGCAATTGGAACAAAAAATAAATTTGCTAAAATCGAGAATCCCCCATATCGTAATTGTGGAAATTTAAAAAACCATAGTGTGAATATTGCAAATAATATAAAATATAAAAAAGTTAATTCTTTAAAATTGTTTATATTAAATTTAGGTCTGAACAAAAAATAAACTATTAATGAAATAAATAAAACACCTAAAAGTGTATCAGAGACTTTATTAAAAAAATATTGATCAAACCAAAATGGCACCCAGTTTAAAGATGATATATATTCAGATGGATTTTCGACTCTAAAATTTGGATTTGCCCCAGCTTTCGCCCAAAGTTCATAGTGCTGACTCATGTATGAAAGATGATCTGCACTGAAAGACCATTTTAAACTATCAATACAAGTTATCTCCATTGGATAAAGTAAGCATCCACTGTTTGCTATTTGAATATTAAAGTGAAAAATTAAAAAAATAAATATAAAAATAAATAAATTAGATTTAATAAATTTTTTTAAAAAATCAAAATTTTCAAACAATGGTTTTAAAAGTGGAATTAAAAGCAAAAAATAAATTATAAAATAATTTTTAATTGTAAAAATATAGATTAAAAGAATACTTATAATTGCTAAATTAAAAAATTCTAACTTTTTTTTTAAAAGAAAATCAATTAGAAAATATAAAATTAAAAAAATTAAAATTTGACCTGACCTATCAGTGCCATGTTCTGATAATCTATAAAAAACTACAGAAATAAAAATAAAACTTAAAATTGAATAAATTGATAAAACTGAATTATTTTTTTTTAATATTGCATTTTGTAAAAAAAAGTAAAGAGCAAATGAAAAACAATAAATTTGTGCAAAATTAAATGTGAAATGTTTTACAAAAGGTAAGTAAAACATTGAATTTAAGTAAAATATTGAAGAAGCGGTTTTAAAACCATGATTAAAATGACCTAGGCCAAATTGAAATTTACTTTGAGACAAATTTAAAGTGTATGGAAGATGATACCAGCCAAAATCATCATGAGTTTTTGCCATTAAGCTAAAAAAGAATATTAAAGAAATAAATAAAAAAAATAGAGTAGGAAATTTATTTTGAGAGTCTTTAAAAACTAGTCTTAAAAATAACGACAACCCTATAAATAAAAAAAACAAATTATGTATAAAATTATGTGGAGTAAATATGTTTGTTACATAGGATATAAATGTTAAAAAAATTAAACCAATTATGCCCATTAGTGGCATCTGGTTTTTATCTAACTTAATTTTAAGTGCTTTTGATGCAATATAACCATATCCAATTACTGAAAATGATAAAATAAAATAACAAAAAGTAAAAATTAACAAGCTCATTTATTGTATGTCTTATATTAAAATATAATAAAAAAACATTTTATTTGATAATTAGTTTATTTTTATTAATCAATCTAATAAAATAATAATTAGTTAATGAAAAATCTTACCTTATTAATACCTGCAAAAGAAGAGTCTGAGTCATTGCCTATAGTTTTAGATGAGCTTAAGGATTATGATTGTAAAAAATTAGTAGTTCTAGACAAAAATGATATTGAAACAATAAATGCTATTAAAACTTATGACTGTGAGATTTTATATCAAAGTATCAAAGGTTATGGATCAGCATTAATTGAAGGAATTAATAAAATAGAAACTGATTACCTATGCATCTTTAATGCGGATGGATCATTTGATCCAAAGTTTTTACCACAAATGCTTAGTGAATGTGAAAAAAATCAAGATTTTATTTTTTCAACAAGATATTCCCACAATGGATCAACTGAAGATGATACATTTTTAACTTATTTAGGTAATCAAATATTTTCTTTAATTGGAAATATTTTCTTTAAATTAAATATTACAGATATTCTATACACATTTGTTTTAGGAAAAACTGGATCGTTTAAAAGTCTTAATTTAAAATATACAGACTTTAGATTTTGTGTTGAATTACCAATCAAAGCTAAAAAAAAACTTCTTAAATATATAAACGTTGGCTCTGATGAAAGAAAGAGATTAAAAGGAAAAAAAAAAGTTAATGAATTTAAAGATGGATTTTTAATTACACTTGGTCTTATAAAACTTTTTTTTGGAAGATAATCAAATATTTTTTTTTAAATTATAATAAGTTAACAAATATATAAACATGCTTAAAATAAGAATTATAGATAAATATATAGAATGATGCGCAACTAAACATGATATAAAAAGTAAAATTAAATTTACAAAATTTATTAAAATCCCAGTTAATGAATTTTTATATTTAAATTTAAATAATTTACTATTAATTTTCTTATATACTAAGTGATGTAAATGCAAATTGTCAGGTTTTGAAATACTAGTTTTAGTTTTTAATTTTCTAATGATTGAAAATAAATTTTCGAAAGCAGGATACCAGAGTAAATTAAGTATAAATATTGGAGAAATATCTAAATTGTTGTTTGATAAATTTATTGCAAAATATCCAAAAATTAATCCTAAAAAATATGCGCCAGAGTCTCCCATCAAAACTTTTGAGAAAAAATTGAAAAAAAATAAAATTAATAAAGTGCAAAATAATAAATTAATATTATTTAAATCTAAAAATATATTTGAATAGCTGGATACAAATTTTATACATCCTAATACAATTAAATAGTAACCAACTAATAAGGTATTAACTCCATCAATAAAATTACAACCATTAATTAAAACCATAAAACAAAAAATTGTAAAAATTAATTTTATAATTTTGTAGTTCAATAAATAGTCAATAAATATGACCTTTGTTTCTTCAACATAGACACCTGTAAGAATTGTAAATAAAATTATTATTACTAATTGAATAAATAATCTTATTTTAGGAGAGGATACTAGATCAATATCTGATAAAGTTCCTACAAAATAAATTAAGATAATACAAATTTTGAAATAAATACTCTGATCAAAAAAGACAAAAATTGATGCTAATAATAAAAAAAAACCTCCACTATAATTTTTCCTATCATTCGATATTAAAAATTTTTTGTGAATGTTTTTATCAACTTTTTCAATTAGAAGATTAAATTTGAAAAAAATTTTAGATATTAAATATAATGTAATTGATCCAATTAATAAAAATACAATTATTTGATTCATTAATTATTTATTATCAGCATAAAAACTATAAGATTTTTTTAAACCATTTAATATTTTAATTTTTGGCCTCCAGCCCAAAGAATAAATAATTTTACTGTTTAAATTTTTCTTAGGTGTTCCATCAGGAAATTTTTTATCGAAAAATATTTTTCCTTTAAAATTAGATATTTTTGCAATCATTTTTGCAAGTTCCTTTATCGATAATCTTGAGCCAGAACCTACATTAATTAAAGGAAATTTGTTACTACAAGCTTTTGATATTTTTTTTTTACTAGCCTTAAGTATTATATGGATAGCTTCTGCTAAATCGTCTGCAAATAAAAACTCCCTAATAGGTTTCCCTGTACCAAGTAATCTTACTGATTTTTTTTTTTTAATTTTTGCCTCATAAAATTTACTAATCATTGCAGGTATTACATGTCCTGAAAATTTATCATAATTATCATTTATCCCATAAATATTTGTTGGCATTAGACAAACAATATCTAGGTTATGATCATTATATAAAGCTTCAGAGAATTTAATGCCTGCGATTTTTGCAATCGCATAACATTGATTTGTAGACTCTAATTTACCAGTTAAAAGATAATCCTCTTTAATGGGGTTTTTTGCATATTTTGGATATATGCATGAAGTTCCTAAAAATATAGTTCTTTTAATTTTTTTTTCTAATGCAAGTTTTAATAAATTATTCTGTATTTCAATATTTTCTAAAAAAAAATTTTTTTGATAGGTTTGATTTGCTAAAATACCTCCTGCCCTTGCAGCAGCCATAATTAAATAATCAATTTTTTTATTTTTAAAATAATTTGATAGTTTATTGAAATCCCTTAAGTCTATTTTATTTTTATCTATTGTAATTACATTATAATATCCATTTTTTATTAGTTTTCTTAGTACAGCGCTGCCAACTAAGCCTCTGTGGCCAGCTAAAAAAATTCTACTTTTTTTCTTCATTAAATTAATTTTTTCTTTGCTTTTATAATGTCTGAGTCTATCATGTCTTTTACAAGATCTTTTATTTTGTATTTAAATTTAAAATTTAATTCTTTTAATGCTTTACTTGGGTCTCCTCTCAAATATTCAATATCAGCTGGTCTATAGTATTTTCTATCTACTTTAATTAGTAATTCTTTTTTTCCGTTTTTATTTTTTATGTAAGCTTTAGTATTAATACCACTACCTTCCCAAGAAATCTTAATTTTTAAATAATTACAGCATAAGTTTACAAATTCTTTTACAGTATAACTTTTACCAGTTGCTATTACATAATCTTGGGGTTTTTTATTTTGTAATATTTTCCACTGCATTTCTGTATAATCTTTTGCATGCCCCCAGTCCCTTTTTGCATTAACGTTGCCTAAATATAAAATACCTTTATGACCTAAAATTTTTTTTGCCAAAAACATTGTAATTTTCCTAGTCACAAAAGTTTCTCCTCGCCTTGGGCTTTCATGGTTAAATAAAATTCCATTACATGCATAAATTCCATATGCCTCTCTATATAACTTTGTCATCCAATATGAATAAAGCTTAGAAACACCATATGGAGATTTAGGAACAAACTTAGATTTTTCATTAAATGACTTGTTACCATTTCTCTCACCAAAAAGTTCTGATGTACTTGCCTGATAAAATTTTGTTTTTTTTAGTTTTAAAAATCTTATAGCTTCTAATAATCTTAAAGTACCTATTCCCGTAACTTCAGAGGTATATTCTGGTATTTCAAAAGAATGTCCGACATGGCTTTGAGCTCCCAAATTGTAAATTTCATCTGGTCTTATTTTACTAACCAAATTAAACAAACTATTTGAGTCTGCAAGATCACCATAATGTAGAAAAAAATTTTTACTTAAATGATAGTCAATATAAATATGATCTATTCTTGCGGTATTAAATGAAGATGATTTTCTTTTTATACCATGAACTATATAATTTTTTTTAAGTAAAAATTCAGCTAAGTATGACCCATCTTGACCAGTCACACCAGAAATTAACGCAACTTTTTTTTTCATAATTTATTTATTTTTTGTTTAAAAGTTTTTTTTATATAATTTAAACCAAGATTAATAACTAAAAAAAAAGATATAAACAAATTTTTTTTTTCATATTTATTATAAACGATAAAACCATTAACTAACTTATTTTTAAATGAACTTGAAAGGGAATTTGATGTCTTTCTATAACTTGAGAGATTTAGATTAAGTGCAGAAAATTTTTCTCCGTTTCTCGCCAATTCTAGCCATAAGGCATAATCTTCTTTTGTTTTAATATTTTTAAACATCGAAATCTTAAAAACATCTTTTTGAATCATTACTGTCGAAAGTCCAATATCACAAGAATTTATTAATTCTTGATAGTTTAAATTATCTTTGGCTATATTTATTCCTAGTAGGTTATTATTTTTATCTATTATCTTATAATTAGTATGAGAAATTCTAGAATTATTTTTTTTCATGTGATTATACTGTATTTCTAATTTGTTTTTATCCCACAAATCATCACTATCAATAAAAGCGATAAATTCGCCTCCTGAATTTTCAATTCCAATATTTCTTGCTTTAGCAACTCCATAATTTTGTTTATTATTTATAACTTTTGACCTTGCATGAAATTTAATTTTATCTTTTATAAATGTTAAATCATCCGCCTTATAATCATCATAAATTATAATTAACTCTATATTTTTATAAGTTTGGTTTATAACTGATAATAAACTCTCTTCAAAAAATTCCCTTTTTTTGTAGAAAGGCATTATAACACTTATTAGATCCATAATTATAAATACTATAATTATTAAAAAATACTAATGAAATTAAACAAAATTAAATTAATCATATTTCATCCTTATTCTTTAATTGGAGGAGCAGATAGGTCAATAGCAAGATTAATAGATGGCTTAGACAAAAATATTTATGAAATTATTTTTATTACCTTGAAGAAACCTAAAATAAATAAATATCTTCAAGCAAAAGTAAAAATTATCAATTTAAAATGCTCAAAAACAATCTTTTCAATTTCAAAAGTAAGAAAAATTCTCAAGAAAATACCAAAATCAGATAAAACTATTTTTTTTTCTAATCAAAACTTTGCAAATATAATTTCATTTTTTGTATTATATAAATTAAAACATATTAAACATGTAATTGTTGAAAGAAATCATATTGATGAATTTAAATTCAATTCAAATTTACATCAAAAAATCAAAAAAAATATTATTAAATTTTGTATGTCAAAATTATATAAATATGCAGATTTAGTTTTAGGAAACGCAAAAAAATTAAGTGAAGATTTATCAAAATTAATTAATGCTGATGTAAAAACTATCTATAATCCAGCCTATGACAAAGATATTATTAATTTAAGTAAAAAGGAAATAAATTTTAATTTATTTTCTAAAAATATTATTTTAAATATTGGTAGATTAGAAATCCAAAAGGATCAAATAACAATATTAAAAGCTATCAAAAATCTTAAACATGTTAATTTAATTATAATTGGATATGGTTCATTAAATAAAAAACTAAAAATCTTTATAAAAAAAAATAATTTAAAAAACAGGGTGGTTATTTTAGAAAACGTATCAAATCCCTATCCGTATTTTAGAATAGCAAATTTATTTATTTCATCATCATTATACGAAGGATTTCCAAATGTTATAACTGAAGCAATAATGTTTAACGTTCCAGTTATCTCATCAAATTGTAATTCTGGACCATCTGAAATACTTCTTCAAAAGAGCGGGTGTCATATTTTTGAGACTGGGAATCCTAATGATTTAGAAAATAAAATTTCTGCTTTTTTTAAAAATAATAAAATTTTAAATAAAAGAAATAAAATCCTAAAAAATAATTTAAAAAATTTCGATAAAAAGAAAATTATCAATCAATATAATGATACTTTTTTAAGTTTGTTTAAATAATTTTCTTTAAAGAAATAAAATGCCTAAATAAGGTATAATTTAATGATTTCTTCTTAGATATTATAAGTTTATTTAATTTTTCAATTTTTGTTTGTTTTACAAATAATTTAAATTTATCTAAAAAATCTTGTTGATTATTTACATCAAATAAAAATCCTCCCTTTCCATAATCTAAAAATTCCGAGGGTCCTGTTGGACAATTGCTAGATATAATTGGACAGTTGCAAGCAGCAGCTTCAATCAAAACATGTCCAGGATTTTCATATAATGATGGCAAAATTAGACAATAAGCATGCTTCATATATTTAAAAACATTTTCCTCATTCCCTAATAAGAAAATATTTTTACGCAAAGATTTATCATAGATTAATTTATTTAATTTGGATTTTTCCTCGCCTTCACCTAAAATTACCAATTTTATATTTGGCTTAATAATTAAAAGTTTATTGTATGCCTCTATTAAAAAATTAAAATTTTTTTGTCTTGTTAATCTACCAATAGATAAGATAAAACAATTTTTTTTATAAAAATCATCAATATGAGTTTCTTTTTTATTAATAATATTTTGAATATTAATTACTGGATCTAATAAAACTTCAATTTGATTATAATTAAATATCTTACTTTTAGTAAGTTGTTGCTTTGTTTCAGGTGATGGACAAGTAATTTTATAGATTTTACTTGCACATAATTTCCATAATATTTTTCGAAATATATTTAGATTTGGTTCACCAGAGATTCTTAAAATTAATTTTGTTTTCCAATTAAACAAATAAAAAATTATTAAAGGTAATGATGTAATCAAATGCACTATTAGATAATCTGGCTTGTCACGTTGCAGTAAAGATTTTAGAGGAAAAAAACAGGACAAAAAAATTCTGATATAAAATAACCTGCTCCAAAAAAAACCTTTATTTTTAAGATTTCTAAAATCAAAACTATTCTTTCTCAGAAATATAATATCATATTCATTTATATAATTTTTCCATTCACTTGTGGTGTCTAGCAAATATGGTTTAATATCTTTTGAAGAATACTTTTTAATACTTCTTATCGAGTTTATAACAGAATTAATAGTGCCTATTTTTGAATTATAAGGTGCCCAAAAGTAAATTTTTTTCATCTCAAAACATTTGCTAAAGTTAATAAATATTTCATTGATTGTTTTTCACTGTCAAATCTATAAAGTTTTTTTTGAGCATATAATAATTTTTTTTTTATGATTGAATAATTGCTTAAATTATATTCTATCGCCTCTGACATTTTATTTATATCATTCACTGGAACTAATGTGCCCCCTCTTCCATGACTAATTATTTCTGATGGACCGCTTTTACAATTTGTGACAATACACGGCACTGAAAAATTTATCGCATCAATTAATACATTTCCTAAACCCTCGTATAATGAAGGCAATATAAATAATTTAGATTTTTTATATTCTTTTTCTATATTACTTAGATACCCTTTTAATAATACTTTATTTTCTAATTTTTCGGACCTAATTAATTTCTTTAATTTTTCTTTATTATAACCATCGCCAATGATATTTAATTTGTATTTACTGTTCTTTTTATTAAATTTTTTAAAAGCCAGAATTAAATTTTCAAAATTTTTTTGTTTACATAATCTTCCTACACTTAATATAATATTTTCTCTATTTAATTTATTATAACTGTTTACAATTTTTTTTTTCGTCAAATAGGGATTGTAAATATACTTAACTTTACTTTTATTTTTACCAAATAGAAAAAATCTTAATGAATTAGCTGAACCTTTAGAATTTGTTATAATAAAATCCGCTAAATTGTAAAAAAAAAATCTTAATATAAAAACTATATAAGAATAAAATTTTTCATCAGCAAACTTGATGGATGATATTGGATCCTCTGAATTTCTTATAACAATTTTAAAATTACTAAATTTTGATATTATAATCGGCAAATAACTACTTTGCATTGAATGTATTACTGTTTGGTTATTATCAAGTTTTTTTAAAAGATTTATTAATGGTTTTATACAACTCATCATTGTTGAAAATCTTTTTGGAAATAAATTATTAAATGCAGATGTTTTACCGTAAATTATACTTAAATTTTTAAATTTTTTTATTGGTCCTAAGTTTTTTTTATTTGTTGTAATTAGGTAAATTTTAATTTTTTTTTTAATAAAAAAAAAAATTAAATTTTGAATAATTTTTTCTACCCCGCCACGCTCAAAGGATGGATAATATATTATTATATTTTTAATATTTTCCATCTAATTTAAGCATAATTGGTTTTGTGTGTGTTGCGCAATAAATAGCTAATCTCATAGAATTTATATTATCCTCAGGTATATTTTCATTTTTACAGAATTTATTTAATTTTATTAAACTTAAGATACTTCTTCTATCTCCGTAAGTTAAATTATCTTCATAAGATAGTTCCCAATTATGGTCAGATTGTATTATAACGATGGCATCGCTATCTATTTTTTTTATATTATTTACAAATTCTAGAATCATTTTTTTATTACATAAAAAAGCATTTTTTATTCCTAAAATATTTGTTCTTCCTTCGCTTTTTTTAAACTTACAATTCTCATTTACCAAATATGGCCAGTGAGAAACTAAATGGTGAGTAAATAAAAATGTTGGTTTTGAAGGCTTTCCACTATTTTTTAAATAATTATTTAATTTTTCAATACCATTATTTGATTTGAATATTATATTTTCCTCAATATCAATATTAAGTAATTTTAACAAATTGCTCACAATTGGCTTGAAAGGTGTTTTTCTTAAAAAACTTAATGTTTCATAATTAAAAATTAAATTTTTCGTTTCGATTTCTGTTAAACAATAAGCCCTATTAAAACCATAACAATTTGCAAAATGACTACCTATCCATTTTATTTCATAGCCCAAATTTGATAAATTAAATTCTAAATTGGAAACATTATTTTTTCTTAAAACTGTAGGAAATGTAAGATTCGGATATTTTAAATTTTCAAGACTTGAAGGTAGCTGATAATCAATTAATTCCAAAGGTTTTAAATTAAATGTTGAGCCGATGGACAAGAAAGTATTTCCATATAAAGATTGTGAATTTTCTACAATATTATATTTTTTGTTTTGAATTGATTTTATAAAATATTTTGAGTCAGTATTTAAAATTTTATCAGCTAAATTAATTGGTGGCATTGCATCTAAAATTATAAAGTAGATATTATTTTTTATTTCATTGTTTAGATTTAAATTTTCGTTAATAATATTACCACTAGACTTTACATAACTTGGATTCTTTATATTTATAAAATTATAAAAACTTAATAAAAAATTTATTGAAAAAAAAATTACGAAAAAAAAATTAATAAAGTTATTTTTTTTTTTTTTAAAAATTACAATAATCAAATATATCGTAATCATAATTATTGTTAACGATATAAAACCATCGAATTTTTTGAGGCTATTTAAAATTTTATAATCAAATAATTCTTTTATTTCATTGTATTGAAAGAATATCCAGTAAATGAAACTTAAGATAATAATCAAATCAAAATCAGATCTTGAAAATTTTTTATATATTAAAAATATTAACGATATAAAAAATAAAAAAATAAAATAAATTATAGATAATCTTTGTATTGTAAGAAAATTTACTCTTAAATCTGTTCTTTCGTTAATTGAAGATAAATTGTAGTAAAAAAAATCTAAAAAAGGTATCAATATTATTAAACTAAAAAAAAATATACCAATTAAAGTGGTTTTATTAAATCTCATAAATTAATATTATTTTCTTAAATTAAAGATTAGCAAATTTTTCCATTATTTGGTTTGTCAATTCAGACGATACACCTTGATTTTCCATGTGAAATTGAATACCTATAATTTTTTTTTCAAGATTATAAATTCCCTCAACTATGTCATCTTCAGACATTAAAAAGGGTGTAAGATCATTTCCAATTTTATCTAAGCTTTTCGCATGAAAAGAGTTTACTTTATAATTTTTTTTTTTAACAAGATCTATTCCCTCAACAAAGTGAATCATTTTGGAAATATCAATTTTTTTACCATCAAATGCTTGGTGGTTTTCTGTCCATTTTAACGTACCATTGAAATATGAATTAACAGTCCACATACCACAGCATATAGCAAGTATTGGCAATTTTTTTTCAATTGCGACTTTCATAAAATTTGTCTCGAATTCTCTTATTTCTTTAGTGTACAGTCTGTATCCACCAGCAAATACAATCGCATCTGGTTTTTGATCTTCTAAATACTCCTCGGGCGAGATTCCAGAAAAAGGAATGAGATGTATATTGCAATTAAATTTTTCAAAAAATGGATAATATTTTTTTTCAATCGCAACAAATTGTTCTATCTCACTTTCATAAAATCTTGGTGTAATAGCCAACTTCATATTATTTAACTACATTTCAAAATAATATTTGTCAATATTAATTGGATTAACATTTCTTTTTTCATTAACTACTTTTTTTACTTCATCAATTAATTCTTTGATATTGTTTACAGAGAAACATGTGGACATCTTTTCTCTAAATAAAATTTCAGCTGGAACATTGTCATAATTTTTATAATTTTTATTTAAAATTTTTTTCTTTGTATCTACTAACAAAACTTTTTTTCCTAAAACTGCAAACTCGATAAAAATACCCGACCAATCGCTAATTACAAGATCATAGTCAAAAAAATTTAAATTTGTACTCAAATTTGTTGATAAATTAAGTTTATTTAAATTTATTAAAGAGACTTCATTTTTCTTTAACGACATAGGGTGAGGTCTTATGTCAAATGAAATATTTTTTTGAATTAATATTTTAGAAATTTCTAAATGTATATTTAAATCATAAAAATTTGTATTCCAAGTAGGGGCAATTAAAACATTTTTTTTTGATTTTTGTTTAAACTGATTAACTTTATTTTTTAGAAACAAATAATTACTTTTAAATACTTTAAAATTTAAGTTACTTTTTTTTTTTATTTCATGTAATTCTTTATATTGATAGTTTGTAACTGCTTGGATTGCATCAAAAAAATCAAAAGAATTGCTTGGATAAATCATTGTCATACTGCATAAAGAATGCTGAATAAAAATATATTTACAATTATATTTTTTTGACCTTTTAAATAAATTGTAATTGAGGCCAGGCGTGGATGAATATAAATACCTTGTATTTAGTATTAAAAAAAATAGCTCTCTAATTAAATTTGAATGAAAAGTATAAATTTTTACATTCTTTAATTGCAAATCTAAATCCTCAAATGAAATTATAAATATTTTTTCTCTATGTGATTTAATTTCTATATAGGGCAAAAGATATTCAAGTATATTTTTATTTTCTACAAAAAATCCAATTTTATACTTTTTTCTTTTAAATTTTAATAATTCAATAATGTCTTTATATATTTTAATCAATTAATTTTTTTATAATTTAAATAATCTTCATAGTCATCAAACTCATACCATTTTGAATTTTCAACTATAGTATTGATAATAAAATTTTTTTTTAATAAATAACTTAGAAAGTTAGAGGCGTGCATTTTTTTATTTTTATTTATTTTTTGATAAGCCGAAAGTACTTTCTTTCTTTGAAATTTAGGAATAAAAATTATACCCATATATTGATACTTTATATCTTTTAATTGTTTAATTTTTTCTCCAATAGATTTTAAGTTTTTTTTATTATCTAGTAATAAAGTCTCACCATCCTCTAAAGGATCTTTATTTCTAATTTTCCAAACCTTTTTCCAGTTTCTGAGAATTGGTATCATTATATTATTTTTTTTTGATTTAAGTAATTTTATTAATATTTGCTTATCAAATAATATATCTGAATAACTTATAATTAAATCTGAATTATACTTCTTAATAGCTAAAATCATTGAGTATAACATTTCGGTAGTTTCAAATTTTTTATTCAATAAGAAATCAATATTTTTTAAATTTTTAAGCTTCTTTCTCAGAAATTTAGCATTAAAGCCTAAAACTATAGTAAATTTTTTAATATTAGCATTTTTTGCTTCATTAATTAGTGTTTTAATAATTGGTTTATTATTGACTGTTAGCAAACATTTATTTTTCTTTATTTTCTTAAAAATTCTATTGCTTTTTCCAGCAGCCAAAAAAACAATTCTCATAATTTTAAATATTTTTTTAAAATTTTATTTATATAATTTTGCGATCCATTTTTTCTCTCAGGATGAAACATTGTGCACAAAATTCTTAGTTTTTTGTTAAAAGCTATCTCTATAGTATCATCTGAATGTTTACCAATAATTTCAAAGTCTTTAGGCAATGAAATAACTGCGTAGTTATGAAAGGAATTAACATTAATTCTTTTTCTATTTTTAATATTTATTATATGATTTACACCTGGCTTTTGTTTAGATTTTACAAGTTTTCCACCAAATTTTCTTGCTATATATTGAAAACCATAACAAACGGCAAGAATTGGTATTCTATTCTCTTTACAAATTTTTAATATTTGATTGTCAATTTTTCTCCTAAAAACATTTGCTTTTGAATTACTAAAAACATCATTGCTACCGCCAGATAAAATAACTAATTTTGGCTTGTGTTCCTTAAAAGTATTAAGGATATTATTAGAAGAAGTAAAAATTGGTAGAATATTTACGTTTTTTTTTTCAAGATAATTTATCCATTTATTCTCTAAAGAGAAATGTATCTGATTAAATTTGTCTGATGTAATTCTTTGGGAAATTAAGATGTTTTTCATAATTAATTTAAAATTCTATAAATTTTTTGAAATGCATTTATTTCCATATTTTTTCTAGTTCTTAAAAAATTAAATTCTTTTGATCCAATTCCAATAATTGCTGGTATTCCAAGCTCCAGACATCTTATAGACATATGAGAGTTAGCTCCCCCATATTCGGTAATTAATCCTTTTATATTTTTTGAAAATATAAAATCATAACCTGGGTCTGCATTTTCTAAAAGAATAATTCCTCCCTCTAACTGATCATATTTTTTTAATTTACTAAAATCAACTATATGTCCGTTAGTTTTTCTATTTGTTATAAAATTTCCTTTTTTTTGACTAATACTATGAAAATACATATCTTCTTTTTTTTCTATAAAGTCTGGAAACTCTATCAAATTAAGTAAGTTTAAATTTTTTTTATTCTCCGATATTTCTTTTTTTATTTGTTTTTTAAGTTTAAAAGCACTTTCAACATTATTGTAATATTTTATAATATTTTTAATCGATAAATGTTCTAATTCACTTCTATTAATTTGTATTTCCTTGCCTAAACTTATTAAATTTTTAAATATTTCATCTATACATTTTGTAAAAATAAATTTTGAATATTCTCTCAACTTAATTGACTCTTTTGCAAAAATTAGAAAATTATCACAATTTATTTTAATTTTATTTTTTTTTAATATTCTAGTAATTTCTTTTTTGGTTGATGTATCTATTTTAAAATTTTTAATTTGAGTATTTATTTTTATACTTTTAAACGAAAAATAATTGTTAAAGTTTTCTCTATAATTTTTAGATGATATAGAGTATGTTGATGGGCGTAAATGGCCATATTTTGTCAAAAATTTTGACTTATCTAATTTTGAATTTATTTTAAGCAAATCATTGTTAAATTTGTTAGTTATAGATTTTATAGAACTATAGAAACCCTCCATTTGCTTATCTAAAATTAGTTTTTTTTTATTTAATGATTTAAGAATCCTTGTGGCTATAAATGCTGATCTAGCTAGTCCTGCAAAAGGTAGAGTGCCTAGTTGTTTGCAACTTTTAATCAAAAAGTAGATTTTATGAATTTCGCTAAGTGAACTGTTATTAATTTTATTTATTTGTTTGGTTAACAAATTTATTTTATTTAATTCATAGTTAAAATTACCTTTATTCTGCAATAATATATCATTAGTTAAATTTCTTAGTTCACCTATATATATTTTTTTTTCTTTATTTTTTAAAAATTTTCCAACTTTACTTTCAGTTTCAATATCAAAACATGTTTCTATAACATCAAATTCAACTTTATCATGTGAGTCTTTATTTTTTTGGATTTTATTCAGATAATAATTAATAATTTTTTTTTTTAAATTTAGTGGAATCTTACTTGGAATAAATGAATTAAAATCAATTCTTAGATCTACATAAGGTGATCCACCTAAGTTTAGCATCAGTGGAAAGGAGCTAAGATCGTTGTATCCATAGTTTTTTCTTTGTATGGCCCAAACATGATCTGTAATTAACTCTGAATATAAACTCATACTTAATGTTGATGGCCTATTGCCTATCATTTCAGCTGGGTTCCAATCTGCCATATTAGAGAAGAATGTCCTATTTCCTGAAATTAAAGGATTGGCTCTTTTTAATTTTTCAATTTTCATTGTTATATTTATTAGAGCATCATCAATTAATTCGTCATTTACATTTTTTAACTTTTTTAAAGGTCTGCATTGAAAGATGTAAATTTTTTCATTCTTTATACAAAACTCAATATCTATTCTGTCGTTATTAAAAATTCTCTCAATTTTTTTTGTTACTTCGAGAAGTTTTTTATATTTTTTTGGTACCTTGTATTTAGATGTATCTCTATAAAAAACTAAAGTTTTCATAGATGGATTGGATTGGCCTGATGTGACCAAATCTGTTCTTCCTGAGCTATCAATATTTACAAAGTAATATGGAGAGTTATTATTTATGTTCCTTGTGAATATCACACCTGAAATATCAGGTTTTGATATAAATTCTTGTGCTATTATCTGATCATTTAAACTATTAAAATCTTCACATATTAAATTTATACACTTCTTAATTTGTTTGGAGTCAGGATTTAAATTTGGATAAGATTTAAATTTTCCAGCATTGCTACTTCCTTGCTTATCTTCAAGTTTTGAAGAGGATCTTAATATAATTTTTTTATTTTTAAATTTATTTTGTATTTTTTTTAAAATAATTTGATTATTTTTTAAGTAATATTTTTTTGAAAAAAATATAATTTTAGGAACATAAATATTAATCTTTTTCTGATAATTGTATAATTTGACTAAGTTTTCAGCCTTTGTAGCCATTTAAATTTCTATAAATTTATTTCTCTATTTATCTGGAGAGTTATTTTTATCTTTTTTTTCAAAAAAATTTTTAATTAACATTTTAATTTTTCTCCAATAAAAAGCTATTGTCGCCCCAGCTGTTGCAATAGCAGCTATTATGGCTTGTAATATTACTGAGCCTGTTCCAGGATCTAAATAGGCTAAGGCCTTCGATACACTGGCCAAATATATGATAATTAAAAAATAAAGAATTTTAAATATTTTCATAAATGCTTTGATAATCTCTTTTGCTAATAATTACCATATCTTAATATCAGGAAAAAATGTAAGCCATTTTCCACCTTTTGATTTAAATTTTTTCTCTTTTTTTAAAATCTCTACTTTATGATTCCATGCAAATAAAACGGCAACATCTGGTTCTTTTTTTAAAAAATGATTATGGCTAATTATTGGTATGTGTGTTCCCGGTGTAAACTTTCCTATTTTTTCAGGTGTGGTATCAGTAATAAATTCAATTAACTCTTTACCTATTTTACAATAATTGAGAATAGTGGTACTTTTGGATGTGGCTGCGTAACCACAAATTTTTTTATTTTTATTTTTTAATTCTATTAATTTATCTCTTAAATTTTTCCTTGAAACCTCACAATTTTTTTTAAATTTTTTACAAAATTTTTCGTTATCTAATTGCATATTTTTTTCTTGGTATATAATTTTTTTTACATTTCTGGAAATTTTTCTTTTACTATTTTTTCTACAAACAACATATCTCATTGATCCTCCGTGAGTTTTTTGAGGAATTGCATCAATTAGTTTCAAACCCATTTTTCTTGAAATTTTTTCTATTGCAATTGCTGAGAATAAATAAATGTGTTCATCATAAATTTGATCATAGGATGTTTTTTTAAAAACAGATCCTAAATAGGGCTCTTCAAATATAAAAACACCATTATCACTTAAAAGTCTCGTTACGGCGGTAAATAAATCTTTAATATTAGGTATATGACAAACAACATTAGCTCCACAGATAACATCGGTGTTATTTTTAAATTTTTTTATATTAGTTAAGTTTTTAGTTGAAAAAAATTTATTAATTGATTTAACACCTATTTTCTTTGCATACTCATGTACATTTTTTGATGGTTCAAATCCAATTGCATCAATTTCAGAGTTTTTAAAATTTTTTAAAAATGTACCGTCGTTTGATCCAAGTTCAATTATTTTAGAATTAAAATTAAGATATTTCTTAATCCATGAGGAATATTTTTTAAAATGTTCTATCATAAATTTTGAACTAGAAGTATAAAATGGATAATTTTTATGAAACATAGATGTTGGATGAGGGTGATTATCTAATTGAAATAATGAATATTTTTTGCTGAAACCAACTTTCATTTCATAGAAATATTCTTTTTTAAAGTTCTTCTTTGACAAAAATCCATTTGCAATTGGCATTTTTCCAAAAGTCATAAAAGGTTTAATTTTTTCTCCGGAAAACTTACATTTCATTTTGTTTGCTTTGTCTAATAGATTTTATTTAGTTTAATTTTATTTATATTCTTTTCATTATTTTACAAGTTCATAATACCCTGTAAAAAAAAATTTAATTATATTGTTAATTGATATTTTGTATTATCGAGTTAGAAATAATTAAATTATGCATTATTTTTATAAAATATTAAATTTTTTTCAATTTTTGTATCAAATATTTAATTTTGAATCAAATGAGATTAAAAATCTTTATCCAAATCATAGTTTGAAAGGGAAACTTATCGTAAGTTTTACATCAAAAAGAGATCGTTTTAAGTTTCTATATCTTATGATAAATTCTGTCTTTAACCAATCTATACTTCCAGATCAAATAATACTTTGGATAGAAAATAAGGATAGAAAATATTTGAATAATAAGATTTTATCTTACAAAAAAAAAGGTTTAACAATAATGTTTTGCAAAAATTTTAAATCTTACAATAAAATAATTCATACTTTAAAAGTTATTCCAAAAAGTTTTATAATTACTTTAGATGATGATATTATATATGATAAATACACAATTGAATATCTTGTTAAAAAATCTAAAAAATATCAGAATAACGTAATAGCAAATAGAATACACAAAATAAGACTTAATAAAAAGAAATACCCTATGCCATACAAAGAGTGGGTTTGGAATTCAACAAATTCAAAATCTAATATTCTAAATTTTCAAACTGGAGTTTATGGAGTGCTATATCCCCCAAACTGCTTTTTTAAAGATGTAGTAAAAGAAAAAATCTTTACAAAACTTTCACCTTATGCTGATGACATATGGTTGTATTGGATGATTAGAATGAACAAAAAATGTGTGATTTGGTCTGGTTTTAGAAACAAAAATTATGAGATTTCTAATTTTGATAAAAATCAAATGAGGAATTATAACGTGTCAAATTCTGGCAATGATAAGCAAATAAATAAATTAATAAAATTTTATGGTTTTCCTAAATAATATAAAAATAGCAAAATTACATTAGAGAATATATTTTTTTGTTTTTGAACCATAGGAATATTTTATCTAAATTATCTTCAATTTTTTTAAATTTATATTTTCCTATTATTTTTAATAATTTTTTATTAGAACCATGAGTTTTCAAAAGATCAGCAGAGTTTCTTGAGGTTTTTTTAATTTTTAAATTATTTTTTTTCTTAATAAGTTTAACCAAATTATTAATATTAATTGTTTTCCCAGAACAAATATTTATTACAGTATGTTTTTTTCTTAATTTTTTTTTCAATAATTTTTCTAAAATAAAACTTACATCCTCAATATAGGTAAAATCCCTTTGGTGTTTACCTGCGTTATTAAGTTCAAAAAAATTTTTTTTTATAATTGAGTTAAAGATCTTAAATAAGAACATATCTGGCCTGCCCCATTCACCATAAACCGTAAAAAATCTAAGCCCTATAGAATTAATATTATAAATTCTTGAGTATATTTCAGCCATTTTTTCATTTACATTTTTACTTAACGAATAAATATTGATAGGACTTAAGCTATCTTCCTCTTTTGTAGGGAAAAACTTTTTTTCTCCATACACAGAACTTGAGGATGCATAAAATAATTTTTTAACTTTGTATTTTTTAATTAATTCGAGAATGTTAAAAAAACCATTTATATTTGATCCTATATAATCTCTAGGTCTGTAAATTGAATGTCTTACACCCGCTTGTGCAGCAAAATTAAACACAAAATCAAAATTATTTTTTTTAAACAACTCCTCTAAGTCATCGTATTTTATGATATCGATTTTATGGAACTTGAAATTCTTGTTAATCGTCAGCTCTTTTATTCTCAGCCTCTTATAACTTGTCGAATAATAAGAATTGAAATTATCTATACCAATAACATTTATTTTTTTGTTTTTTTTACACAAATAGTTTGCAAAACTAAATCCAATAAAACCAGCTACACCTGTAATCAAAATTTTCATCGTTTTTGTTTTTATAAAATATATTCTTTAGTATAATGATTTTATTTAAAAGCAATATTGATTATGTACCAGAATATCAAAAGATTGAACCATCTGAGCAATTTTATTCAAGATGGTGGAAAAAGAATAAGTGATAAAAACAAAAATATAGAGCCAATACAAGAAAAAATATCCGTCATTACAGTTGTAAAAAATTCTACTTTAGGAATCGAAAAAACGATTAACAGTGTTTTAAAACAATCAAATGTAAATATTGAGTATATAATTATTGATGGCAATTCAACTGATGGGACAAAAGAAAAAATAAAAAAATATGATCAAGAATTAGATTACTGGTGCTCTATAAGTGATAACGGAATTTACGATGCTATGAATTATGGCTTAATGCTTTCCACAGGAAATATAATTACAATTTTAAACTCCGGAGATGTATTCACTCCTAAAGCTCTTGAAAAAGTTTTAAAATATTTTTCTAAAAATAAAAATCTTGATTATTTATTTGGAACGGTTGAAAGACATTATTTAGGTAATAATATAATTGTAAAAACTGGATTTAATAGAAATAGAATAAAATATAATTTTGATGCTCAAACTTGTCATTCGTCGGGTTTTTTTATTAAACAAGATACACAAAAAAAAATTGGATTATACAATTTAAACTTTAAATGTTCTTCAGATTATGATCTTTTTTATAAACTTCTTACTAATGAAAATTATTTAGGAGATCATACTGATAAAGATGAAATAATTGGAATTGTTGAAAGTGGTGGATTTTCAAGTAAATATGGTTTTTGGAATAGGTTAATTGAAGAACTCAAGATAAGAATCCATAATAAACAGAATATATTTTTAGTTTTGATTATATTTTTTAATGCTATTCTTAAAAATTATTACAAGAAGTTTTTTAAAAATTAATTTTTTCCAGAATTTTGCAAATATTAAGATTATTTTTATTTTTACGCAACTGATTAAAACCATTTTTAACTAATTTTTTTTGAATTATTCTATCATTTAATATTTTCATAATTTTTTTATAAATATCTAAATGAGATTTTGGATTAATCATTAAAGCTGAATTACCTACTTGTTTTTTCATACCATAAACATTAGAACAGATCATTGGGCAACCACTATACATCGCTTCTAACGGTGGAATATTTGTTGGACCACAATAGCTTACATAACTAAGTAACGAAGCCTTTTTATAAAAAGAAAAAACATCATCGTTTTTTATATATCCTAAAATATGAACAAATTTTTCAATTTTCAAATTTTTAATTTCATTTTTTACATTTGTTAAGTTATTTTTTTCTACACCAACAAGCACTAAATCAATATTTTTTATTTTTTTACGAACCAAATTAAAAGCTTTAATAAGATTTATATGATTTTTATGTTCCCAGAATTGGGCTGGATAAAAAATAAATTTTTTTTTTGGTAATTTATATTTTTTATGTATGTCAAAAACTTTTGAAGATTTGAGATATTCTGGAACTTCAAACTTACTTATAAATATTTTATTTTTTTGAACTCCATAATTTTCAATTACATGAAATTTTCCAATTGAAGAGTCTACTAATATTGCTTTAGAATTTTCACAAATTTTTGAGTAAAAAAAATCTCTTCTTACTCTCTCAAAAAATGAATATTCTTTAAAATTGCTCTCGTATTTATGCATTAAATCGTGTATCGTTGTAACTGATTTTGCAAAAACTTTTGATGATAATTCCTCTTGGGCAGGAAATATGATCAAATCACATTGTATTTTATTTATTTGTCTAATTTTTTCACTAGCAATGTTACATAATTTTTTAAAAATCTTTTTTGAAAATAAAAATAGACTTATATAATTTAGATAATTGTCAATTATTGAATTTTTCTTTAGTTCAACTGTTATAAAATTTTTTGGCAAATATTTTTTCCATATTTTGTTATTAATAAACACATTTATTTCATATTTTTTTTTATCTAATTGTTTAATATTCTTTAATAAAGTTAGTGTGTACTGAAACGAGCCTCCTGAATAAGGCGATGAAGATAAATATATCCCGATTTTTTTCATTATTTATGAAAATATTGCTTTTAATTCTTTGCAGATATAATTTACTTGGCTCTTTTTAAGGCCAAGTCCACTTGGTAAATAAAATCCATTTTCAGACAAAAATTCAGTATTAGGTAAAAACTCTTTTTTAAAATAACTATATTTTTTAAGCAAAGGTTGTTTGTGAAGACCCCAGAAAAAAGGCCTTGTTTGTATTCCTTTACTCAGCAATTTTCTTGTAATTTTCTCTACTTTATATTTTTTATTAGTTATAATTAATCCAATTACCCAGTAAATATTATTTGCATAGGAAGTTTTTTTGGGTTGTAATTTAATATATTTTAGATTTTTTAACTTATCATTGTACATATTGCCAATTTCTCTTTTTAATTTTACTATTGAATTAATATTTTCAAATTGTGCTAAACCTATGGCTGCTTGAATATTTGACATTCTATAATTCCATCCAAGTTCTCTGTGCACAAATCTTTTTTTCTCAAAAAAAAGATTTTTATAACTTTGAGATAACTTAGCTAAACTTTTATTATTTGTGAAAATCATACCACCTTCTCCGGTTGTTATATGTTTATTGGTATAAAAACTAAATGTGCTTAAATCTCCAAAAGAACCGCACATTTTTTTATTTATTTTTTGGCCTATAACTTCTGATGCATCCTCTATTACTTTTAAACGATACTTTTTTGCCAATTTAATTATTTTTGGCATGTAAGTTGGTAAACCATAAATATGTACTGCTAATATTATTTTTGTTTTTTTGGTAATTTTTTTTTCAATTTGATTGACATCCATATTCCAAGTTTTGGGGTCAACATCAATAAAAATAGGTTTAGCCCCTGCTCTTAATATTGGATTTAAGCAGGAAATTATTGTAAATGACGGTAAGATTACCTCATCGTTCTTTTTTAATTTTAACGATGCAAATGCAATTTCCAAAGCAGCCGTACCACTTGATACAGCAATACCAAATCTTCTTTTAACAAAACTAGATAATTTTTTCTCCAATAAATTTACATATTTTCCATCTGAACCTATCCATCTGGTATCTATACAATTAGCTAAATATTTTTTTTCGTTACCGAAAAATATTGGTTCATTTACAGGAATAATTTTTTTTTTCACTTTAATTGATTTTGGTTTCTTTATCTTTTATTCCATCAAATCTTTCTTTATCATTTGACTCATCATATGGACCTTGCTTAACTTCATAAATTTCACATTCATCAATAACTTTAAATCCGTGTCCCCCATCAGAAAGAAGAATTATATCTCCCTTCTCTATAATTTTACTTTGAATATATTTTTTTTCAGTGTTGTAGAAATCGACTCTTAATTTACCTGATTTGATAAACAAAACTTCCTGTGTAAATTCAATTTTTTTTGAAATTTTTTTGTGAATATGGGGTTTAATTTCGTAACCAGAGGGCCTTTTCATATATCCTAATTGCTGTGAGAAATTACCTGGTGTAAAAAATTCAATACCATCCTTTTTATAATTACTTCTAATTATGATTGCATACAGTTTTTTATCTATTTCAATTTTTTCTATCATTAAATTTGTTAATTAATTTAATTATTTTATTTTGTTCAAAAAATGTAAGTTCTGGATAAATTGGCAGACTTACATTTTCTTTTGAAAGTTTTACCGCATTTTTAATACCAAATTTATTTAATTTACAATATTTTTTATATCCTAGATTATTACTTACAGGTTTCAAATAATGAATTCCTGGATATATGTTATTTTTATTAAGATAATTTATAAATTTTTTTCTATTTTTTATTGATACCGAAAATATATGATACACATGTTCTGAATTAATTCTCTTTTTTGGTAATTTCAAAGAATTATTTTTTAATTTGTGAAGGTAATTATTTGCTAAATTAATTCTTTTTTGATTATTTTTATCTATGTTTTTAAATTTTATATTCAGTATAGAAGCTTGCAACTCATCTAGTCTTGAATTTATCCCAGGGTAAAGAGTATTCCTAAATTTATCCCAACCATACTGTCTCAACCTAACTAGTATATTGCCTATTTTTGAATTATTTGTGATTATGAGTCCTCCATCACCTAAAGCTCCAAGATTTTTTGTTGGATAAAAACTGAATGTGCTAATATCTCCAAATGTACCAATCTTTTTGTTGTTAAGCATTGCGCCAATTGATTGAGAGCAATCTTCAATTATGTATATCTTTTTCTTTTTTGATATATCCAATATTTTTTTCATATCTGCTGCTTGACCATAAATATGTACAGGAATAATAGCTTTAGTTTTATTTGTAATTGATGATAAAATTTTTGAAGGGTCAATTGTGAAATATTCCCTCTCAATATCTACGATTACAGGTGTGGCGCCAGATTCAATAATTGCTGCTATTGTTGCTAAAGCTGTATGACTAGTAGTAATTACTTCATCGCCTCTTCCAATATTCAAAGATTTAAGAGATAACAACAAAGCGTCGGTACCATTTTTAACAGCTATTGCATACTTGGTTTTAAAATATCTTTTAAAATTATCTTCTAGTTCTTTTACTTCTTCTCCTAATATATAATCACCTTTCTCAAGAACCTTTTTCAATCTTCTTAAAATAGGTTTCTTAAGTTTTTGATATTGTTTTTTTGGGTTGAAAACTTTTATCACTTTCGTAATTTAATAACAGATCATTTATATAAAACAAGAATACATAGAACATAATTAAATTTAATTTCTTTATATATTGAAATAAGTGTACATTCACTCTAGAAATATATTAAAAAATCTTAAGATTTATATGAAAATATTGGGTCTACATAATAGTTTAGAGTCAAGTGTATCATTGTATGTAAACGGTGAAATTGTTTCTGCTATAAGCGAAGAAAGGTTTAATAGAATTAAAAATTTTCGTGGTTTCCCCAAAAAAGCTTTAAAATATACCTTAAAAAAATTTAATCTATCTCTTAAAGATTTAGATTTTATTGTTTATGGGATAGTTGATAAAATATATCCAGACAATGATTTAAAATTAAGATTTTTAAAAAAGAAAAACGAAACGCCAAAAAAATTTCACAAAAAATTTGAAGATAGGATTAAAACCGAAATCAATTGGAATAAAAAATATTTAGGAAAAATTAAAAATTTTGCTAAGAAAAATAACATTCATCAAAAATTATTTTTTATTGATCATCATGAGTCACACGCTGCTTCAGCATATTTTTGTAGTCCATTTAAAAATGCACATATTTTTACATTTGATGGTAAAGGCGGCTTTAGATCGGGATCTTATTATATTGGTGAAGGAAATAAATTTAAAAGAAAGGAATATCTTACTACATTTGAAAGTTTAGGATATTTTTACGGCAATGTCACAAAAGTTTTAGGATTTAAATCAGAAAGACATGAAGGTAAAGTTACAGGTTTGGCTGCTTTTGGTAAAAAAACGAAACTAATTGAATATTTTGAAAAATTAATTGTGAAACAGAAAAGATCGTATTCTATAAATTTTGGATCTGATTACTTGCCTTGGTTTTGTGAAAAAAAAAATTTACCAAATTTTTACATTAAGTTATCTAAATACTCTAAAGAAGATATTGCATACGCTGCTCAATATATATTGGAAAAAACCATAACTTCATTTATTAAAAGCAATATCCCAAAAAATAAAAATATAAACATTTGCTTAGCTGGAGGAGTTTTTGCAAATGTTAAATTAAACCAAAAAATAAGAGAAATAAAAAATATAAAAAATGTTTATGTTCAGCCAGCTATGAGTGACACTGGAATATCTCTTGGTTCTATTTATGCCTTTTTATCTAGGAAAAAAAAAATTAAACCAATATTTTTAAAAAGCGTTGCTTTAGGCTCTAGTTATATGATTCAAGATATTCAAAAAAAAATAAAGAAAAAATATATAATTAAAAAAGAAAAAAATATAGACGAGTTACTTTTAAATGAATTCATGGCAGGAAATCCTGTAGGTTATTTTTCTGGAAAAATGGAATTTGGGCCAAGGGCATTGTGTCAAAGATCAATTTTATATCATTCAAAAGATGTTACTATTAACGATTGGCTAAATAAAAAACTAAAAAGAACTGAATTTATGCCTTTTGCTCCGGTAACTATAGAGGATTATGCTAAAAAAAGTTTTAAGGGTTGGATAAAAAAAGATCGATCCGCAGACTTTATGACAATGACATATGAATGTACAAAAGAATTTATTGATAAATGCCCAGCATCTGTTCATGTTGATAAAACAGCAAGACCTCAAATAATAAGAAAAAATACAAATCCAAAGTTTTATAGAATACTTAAAAAGTATTTAAAAAAAACAGGAGAATTAGCTATTATAAATACTTCATTTAATCGACATGAAGAACCAATAGTACAAGATATTAATGATGCATTATCTGTACTGGACTCTAATATTATAAAGACGCTTGTTTTTGAAAATTATTCTATAAAAAAAAAATCACTTCTTTGTAAATAAAATTAATATTAAATATTTAATTATTGGTCTAATTAAAACTAATTTTTTTTTGAATTCTAAATTTTTTAGAAGTGAAATTGAATAGATAAAAAATATTAGTAAGATATTTAGTTTATTTAAGAGTTTTTGCCTAAAAAGTAAGTCTACTTTATTAAAAAGAATTTTTTCAAAAAAACTTTTATAAATTTTTAGCTGAATTTTTTGAATTTTTATTTTTTCAACAATATTAATTAATATATCGAACGCATCTTTTTGAGATGAAAAATATGATTTATAATCTAAAGTCTTTTTTGATATTGCATTATATCTTAGGTCAAGATTTACTAATTTTTTATCAATCCAAATTATATTACCATATTCTGAAAGTCTTATTGGCAACATGGTATCTGTATAAGCGTGAACACCTGAAGGCTTTCCATCTATCAAAATAGATTTTCCTAATTTTTTTTTTTTTTTTGAATTATTTTTAGTATTTTAGAATTAATTAATCCATAAACTCCAATTAATCGGATTTTTTGTGAACAATAATCTTCAATAAAATTTTCTTTATTATATAAAATTGGATCTACCTTAACATTTATTTTTTTTAACTTATTATTCGTTACTCTCCTATAGTTAGAATAAACTGCAATTACTTTTTTATTTTTATGAAGATTTAAGCTATTATATAGATCTTTTAGAAAATTTTTATTTAAAAAATCATCATCAGCGAGCCAAGTAAACCATTTCGATTTAGATTTTTTTAATAAATAATTCATATTTTCTACTTCTCCAAGATTTTTTTTATAATTAAATATTTTGATTCTTGGGTCTGAAATGCCTAATATTTTTTTATTAATTTTTTTTTTTACGAAATCGTTTCCAATTAATATTTCAAAATTTCTATAACTTTGATTTAAAATCGATCTAATTGCTCTTTTAAGCAGGTTATTTCTGTTGTAGGTTGTTACTCCTATGGAAATTTTTTGCATTTAATTTTTGTTTTAAACTTAATAATTTTGTTTTAAATAAGGCTATAAATAAAATTAGCATAAAAATGAAAAAAAAAAACAAAATTAGAATTGTTGTAACAGGAGGTAATGGAAGATTCGGCAAGGTATTAAAAAACGTTAAAAGTCCATATGATGTACACTTTCCAAAAAAAAGTAAATTAAATATACTTAATATAAATTCAATTAAAAAAACTTTAAAAAAAATAAAACCAAAATACCTTATTCACTTAGCAGGTTTATCTAGACCTCTTTCACTTCATGATAATAAAATAAATAGAAGTATTGATTTAAATATAATCGGCACTTGCAACATAACTAAAATATGCTCTGATCTAAAAATAAAGTTGATTTATTTTTCAACACATTATGTATATCCAGGCTTAAAAGGTAATTATAAAGAAACAGATCCGGTTTTGCCTTATAATAATTATGCATGGTCTAAACTGGGTGGAGAGTGTGCGGTAAACCTTTATAAGAATTCATTGATTTTAAGAGTATGTATGACGGAAAATCCTTTTGTACACAAAAAAGCTTTCTTTGATGTGAAAAATAATTTCATTTTTCATGAAAAGATTGCGAATAAAATATATAAAATTTTAAATTTAAACGGTGTATATAATTTGGGAGGAAAAAAAAATACAGTGTATAATTTTGCCAAAAAAGAAAATTTTAATGTTAAAAAAATTTACGCAAAGAAAATCTTCGGTAAAAATTATCCTACCAATCAAGACATGAGTCTTAATAAAATTAAAAAATACATAAATTTATAAATTTATGAAAAAAAAAATAGAAGTAATTAAAGCAGCAGGTCCATCGATTACAAAAAGAGAAATTACAATAGTAAATGACATGATGATTAATGGGTGGGATAACTATAATTATGTAGAAAAATTTGAGAAAGTATTTGCGAATTATCATGGTAGGAAATATGGTTTGATGACACCTTCATGCACAATGGCAATTCATTTACTATTAAAATCATTGATGATAAAAAAAAATGATGAAGTAATTGTCCCCGTTACTACCTGGACTGCTTCAGTAGCACCTATAGTAAGTATTGGGGCGAAACCTATATTCGTAGATATTGATAAAGACAATTGGTGCATTGATTGTGAAAAAATTGAAAAGAAAATAAATAAAAAGACAAAAGCAATTCTTTTTGTTGATTTATATGGAAATTTTCCAAACATTGAAAAATTAAAATCTTTAACAAAAAAATATAAGCTTTTTCTTATTGAAGATGCAGCTGAAGCATTAGGCTCGATTTATAAGGGAAAATTTGCAGGAAAATTTGGAGTAGGTAGTGTACACAGTTTCCATAGGACAAAAACAATAACATCAGGTGAAGGTGGTTTTTTATTATTGGATAATTATAAGATTTTTAAAAGAGCAAAATTTCTTAGAGATTTAGGAAGATCATATAAAGATCCATACATTGCAAATGAAATAAGTTTAAAGTATATGCCATCAAATTTACAAGCATCTTTGGTTTATGGTCAATTTACAAGAATTAAGGAGCTATTGAAAATTAAAAAAAATATTTTCATTAATTATATTAATCATTTAAAAAAAAATAATATTAAATTTACTACAAACTTTTCTAACAAAAAAATTAAAAATGGATATTGGGCCACAACAATTGTTTATGATTCTAAATATAAAATTAAATCAACAAAAGTTGTAAATTTGCTAAATAAAGTAAAAGTTCCAGCACGAAATTTTTTTTCCCCACTTACAACACAAAAAGGCTATAAAAAATATGCTAAAAAAAACGAAAAATTTCCTATTGCAGCTTCAAATTATAATCGTGGGTTAACTTTGCCTTGTCATTACAAATTAAATAAAAATCAAATTGTATATATTTGTGATCAATTATCTAAAATTTTAAAGAAAAGCTAAATTGAAATCAAATAACCCTTCGGTTGATTAGAAAATAATAATTTTCTATAAATATCATAATCAACTTTGAATTTGTTTTTGTTTGTTTTTAAAAAATAATTAAGAGCAGTTTGTGGGTTATTTTTTCTGTTCCATTCTCTTGGTCTGTGTTTTTGATTAGGGATATCATTAACTATAGTATCCCCACATATCAAATAGTTTCCATTTGTTACAAAGTTTGAATATAAATTTAACTCCTTTAAAACATGTTGGTGGGTATGATAAGAATCAAGAATTACCATTATTTTTTTTGATTTTTTAACAATTTTTCTTATTTTTAAAATTGTATTTTTAGATGTGCTATCACCTTTAATTAATTTAATTTTTTTATTTAATTTTTTATGCTTTTTTATTGCCTGAAGTACATTTTTAGGAATAAAAGTATCTATACCTATATATTTTTTTCCTCCAAAATAATCCAACAACATTGAATAAAATAAAGAGCTTCCTCCCCAGGCTACCCCTGTTTCAATAATATAATCTGGTTTAGTTTTAAAAATTATATCTTGGATACAAAATAAATCTTCAGGTAAATTGAGCACTGGTTCTCCCATCCAGAGATTTTGATGAATCCACCTGTATTTATCAGCCTCAACAAAAACCTTTAAAGCGTTTTTTTTTAATTTAAAATTTTTTTTCATTGATATTGCAGATTTTTTATTAAGTATTAAAAACTGTTTTTTGGTAATAATTTTTTTTTTAAGCATCTTTTTTTTTAATTTTTCTAAATTTATCTATATTTCTAATATATTCATTCTCAGAGAAAAGTTTGTCACATAAAACTACCAAAACTGAATTATTTGATAAAAATTTTTGAGTTGCCCAAGTATATGTTGGAATCAATATTGCATTCTGTGATTTACTTAAAATTATACTTTTTTTTGAAAAACCATCAAATAAATTAACTCTAATTTTTCCATATGGACAAAATAAAATTTGTCTACACTTTTTGTGAGCGTGAAATCCTCTTTCAGAATTTTTCTTCGCTATAACTGTAAATACACGTCTAATTGGAAATTTTATTTGAGCTACTGTCAAAGTTCCATTTTTAGATACAACCTTTTTAAGTTTAATTTTTTTTATTTTCATTATTTTATTTAATAAATTTTTTTAATAATTTTTTTAAAAAAGAACCTTTAGCTCTCTTGTCAACAGGTTCAACATAATTATAAAAAAAATTCTCATCAAATACTTTATTATAATGAATTTTATTAGGGTGATTTATTACATTAATTGAATTTACTTCTATATCGGAAAATTTATTAAATTGTTTTGATTTGCCACTTGTGCCCGATCCATCAAAGCCAGAGTTATAAACTAAATTTTCAAATGGACTAATAGTTAATCCATCAGATTTTAGTATACAATAGGCCCAATTAAGTGACCAAATTTTATCTTCCCCATTAAAAGTTTTTTCAAAATACTTTTGCATCCATTCTGAAATATCATTATTTTGATAAAAAAGATTTATAGCTTTTGTGTTTTTTTTTTCTACAAAATCATCCATCTTTGTTGTAAATTTATTCCAAGCTCTTTTCCATGTTGCCCAACCCCACGTTGAATTTAATTTTGAAAAATAATATGTTTCATTGTTTGGAGAAGATTGATTATTACAATGACCATTTATCTGCATAATACGCTCATTAAATTCATATTTCTCAAGAAGTATTTTGCAAAAATTAAAAAAAGTTAAATCTGGAATGCAATCATCTTCTAGAATTATACCCTTTTCCTCATTATTAAAAAACCAATTAATTGAATCTATTACATTGATTTTGCATGATTTGTTTTTTTCATTATAAATTTTGTTAAAGTTACATTCCCAATCAATTTTCTCAAAAATTTTTCTAACATCTGAACATAATTTTATATCCTGTGTGTTATTATTTCTTGGACCATCACAGCTAACATATAAATGCTTTGGTTTAATTTTTTTAATAACATCAAAAAGCTTTTGTGTTTTCTCAGGTCTATTAAATACTATTAATAATATGGGAATATCGAACAACATTTTTTAATTTATTTATAATATATTTTAAATTAAATTGGTCTTAATAATTTTAACTAATTTAAACATCGAATATTTGAAAAATATAATTAAATATATACTGCCAAGTCCAATTAAAAATTTAATAAAAAAAATATACTATAATAAAAGAAAAAACATCACTTTTTTTAGTAAATTTAACTCATTTCAAGAAGCATTGGATTATTCAAAAAAAACTACAAATTATTTAAATGAAAGCTTAGACGATAAAAACATTAATGAATTTTTAAAACCCGAAGAAATTGAAATAGAAAAAGAAGAAGAAAGGTTTCACTTATTCGTAAATTTTGTGAAAAAATTAAAAATAGAAAATATTAATATTTTTGAAATTGGAGGTGGTAATAAACCCATTTTTTATTTTTTAAAAAAATATACTGATAAAAATATTTTTTCTTATGTACTTGAGCGAGATGAGATCTTTGAAAAATATAATAAATCGGTATCTCAGAAATATAAAAATGATTTGAAATACGTAAAAAATGTTGAAGAAATTAAAACTAAGGATTTTTTAATCGCATATTTTGGTTCATCACTTCAATATTTAGAAAATTTTGAAGAAATTAACAATCAAATTGTCAAAAATAATATTAAGTACGTAATAATTTTTGACACAATATTTAGTACTTTTGACTACGATTTTTATAGTTTGCAAGTAAATATGGAGCCATCTATTTTTCCAATAAAATTTTTATCATTAGATAAATTAATTGATATGTTCAAAAGAAATAATTATGAATTAATATTTGAAAAAACTGAAAATAGAAATAAATTTACACATGATAAATATAAAGAGGAATTAAAAGCAAAATATTTAATTTTTGAAAGAAAAATTTGATAATTAATTATAATTTAAATTATCCTTATTTTCTTACTCATAAATTTTTCTATCACTTTATCTGTAAATTCAGATTTTCGTGTGTATCTTATCTGTAATTTTTTATTTTGCTTTATTGTATTATTTAAATTTAATTTTTTATCTTTTATCTTTTTTTCTAAAATATCAATTGTTTGTTTTACAGCTGACATTGTGAATAAGAAAGGATTTTTATTTTTTTTTGCTCGAGTGTGAAATAGAATTGGGCCAGAATCTAAACCCTTAGAAATTAAATGAACTGTTCCTCCAACTAGATGGAAATTATTGTCATATAATGACCAAAAATTACAATCTGATCCTCTGTAATATGGAGATATCCCCATATGAATATTAATTGCTTTATTTTTTATTAGAAAGTTAATTAGTCTTCCTTTTATATAACTTGATCCAAATACTATATATAAGTCACTCATTAAAAAACTTTTAAAACTATTAAGCTTAATTTTCGAAAGTTTGTTTTTACCTAAATTTTTAATTTTTATATTTTTGTTATTTTTAAATTTTTTTTTGAAAATTTTCTTTTCTGCATCATTTACTTTATCAAAATAATCTTTTTTTATAATAGATTGCGTATTTTCGTCTTTAAGTCTTTCCTCAAATGTAAAATTTTCTTTTATAACAAAAAGATTGTTGCAAATTTTAGCAAGAGAATTGATTAAATAATTATGTCTTAAGGAGTTTTTTGTAAATAAAGTAATATTCATCTATTTTATAAGTATTTTACTTTTAATAAATTACAAATGTATTTTTTGTAAAATATATTTATGATTAATTCTGCTTATTTCAAAATTCGACCTATTTTTTTTATTTTCAATGTTACTAAAACCTATTTTTATTCCAATACTTTTTAGAATTTTTTTCGTATCTTTGGAGCAGCTTCCAGTGGGATGCGACATTGCTTTAATGATTTTATCAGATCCAATAATTCTTTTAATACAATTTTTATTTGTCACAAATTCCTTTTTAATTATATCTTTACTTAACTTTGAAATTTTCATGGGATGCGAATGCGAATGCAACCCTATTATATGACCCATTTTATTTATTTTTATTAAATCTTTTTTAGACATATATAAATTTTTAATTATTTTTTTTTTGTCAAATTTTTTTTGGAACATAATTTTTTCGATTATCGAATTAAATTTAGATGTATCTAAATAATTTCTAATTATTCTAAATTTAATATCTTCGATTGAATAAAATTTGTATTTTAATTTATATCTATTAATCTCACTTTTCTTGTTTTTAAAAAAAATATTAAGGTTTAAATTGCAATTCTTAGCAAAAATTTTATAAAAATTTTTCATTCCTTTACAGTATATGTAGATAAAGTACCTTATTAACTCAGGAGAAATTTTATTATAGTCAATATATTTTGTATTTATAAAAAAAAAGGCTTGTATTGAATATTTTTTTAACAATTTTAAAGTAATCATTTGAGACTTAAGTCCATCATCAAATGTAATACAAATGTCTTTTTTTTTATTTAAGTTATTATTGATTTTTCTTTCTAAAAATTCTTCAGCGTTAATTATATTTCTTTTTCCAACATATTTTAAAATTTTATCAAGTTGATTTAAATTAATTGAACCTGGGCTTTTTGGAAAATTTTTAATATTATGAAAATGATGGAACATTATACCGTGCTCTTTTTTTATTTTTGATGTATAAGTGTTCATGATTTATTTATAGTGTCTAATTATTTTTGAATCAATATTTTTTAGATTAAATATCAGATGATTAATTATGAGTTTTAAATGTGTGGAATTGCTTTAGTAATTGACAATCAAGTTTCCTTGGAAACAAAAACAAAAAATATTATTTCACAAATTAAACACAGGGGGCCTGACGATGAAGGTTTTTACTTTGAAAATAATTTGGCACTAGGGTCAAATAGACTCAGTATTCTTGATTTAAGCGAAAATGGAAGAATGCCGTTCACTGATAGAAGCGGCCTTTATAAAATTTCATTTAATGGAGAAATTTATAATTATATTGAATTAAAAAAACAATTTAATATTACAACAAAAACTAATACTGACACCGAAGTTTTAATTGAACTTTATGCAAAATTAAAAGAAAAAATGTTAGATCATCTTAATGGTATTTTTGCTTTTACAATTTACGATTCTGAAAGTAAAAAAATATTTTGTGCCAGAGATAGATTGGGCATCAAACCACTGTATTATTTCTTGTCAGAGAATGGACTTGTTATTTCCTCAGAAATCAAAGGAATCATAAATATTGAAAAGAATTTAAAAATAATTAACGAAGATTCACTTGTCAATTATTTAAAAACTTCCTTTTATGATGTTGGAGAAAATACCTTCTATAAAAATGTTATGTCACTTCAAGCATCTCATTATATGACTTATTCGCTCTCAGAAAAAAAAATTAAAAAATTTAGATATTGGAATTTAAAGGAAAACCTTCCCCAAAAAAAAAGTGATGATTTATTGATGAACGAACTTCATGAATTAATTCAAAATTCATTTAAAATACAAACTCGTACAGATACAGATTTAGGCGTCAATTTAAGTGGAGGAATAGACTCTAAGTTAATGATGTTGACGCTTGATAAAATGAACGGTGGTCAAAAAAAAGTAAAAGCCTCTTCATTTTATTTTGACGATGAAGAATATAGTGAAAGAAATGATCTTCAAAAATTTTCTTCCAATATAAATTGGAAAATAGATTTTTTTAAAATTACACCAGAGGATATAATAAATAATTTTGATGATATATACGATAGTCAAGATGAGCCGTTTCCTGGTATACCGACAATAGGTAAAGATTTATTAATTAAAAGAAGTTATGATAAAAATTTCAAGGTTATTTTAGAGGGTCAAGGTGGTGACGATTTTGCTGCAGGTTATTACTATGTTTATCCTTTCTACATAAAATCTCTTTTTAAAAAATTTAGGTATATTCAGATCTATAAAGAAATTAAAAATTTTACAAAAAAAGAAAATATTAATTTGTATAATTTTATGAAACTTTACTTGTCATCTATTGTTAGTTTTAACGGTAAATTCATCTCTGCTGATGGAACCAGCTCTTATGATGGAAATATCTTAAATGCAAAATATAAAAATAGAGAAAATATTATTTATAAAACAATATTAAATGAAGTTTCATTTATTAAAAATCCTTTAAAAAAAATAATTTATAGAGATTTATTTTATTGTAAATTGCCAAGAATTTTAAGAAGCTGCGACAGAGCTTCAATGTCTCATAGTAAAGAATTAAGAGTTCCATTGTTGGATCACAATATTGTTGAATTTTTTTTTAATTTAAAAGATAGCCAGCTAATAAATAACGGTAATTTAAGAGACTTTTATAGACATTATATTCAAAAATTTTATCCAGAAATTTCATCTTATGAAATTTTTAAGAAAAAAAAATATGTAAGTGATCCACAAGTCAAATGGCTTAAAACTCACCTTTATGAGTGGGCATTAGAAAAACTTTCATCCAAATACTTAAAAAATTCTCAAATATATGACAATAAATTACTAATTGAAAAATTTAAAAAATTTAAAAATGAAAAGAATGAAATAAATTCGAATGTTTTTTGGCAAGCATTATGTATTGAAAGACTCCAAAAAAAAATTAGTTCTTTATAATTTTTTTCAGCTCACTTTCTTTGCAACTTGACTTCATCTTTTTATAACAAAAGCTTTTTTTATTACTACTAATAATTTTAATAATTTGTTTATGATCAACAGTAAACTTGCACACTTTAAGATGACTCCAGGTTTTAAACATATTTTTATTTGCTGCTAAACATATTGCCGGTTTATTAAAATAAGCAGCATCAAGGCAAACAGATGATTGATCAATAATTA
>MDTA01011572.1_pt1 | contig 42510 bp, 53 predicted proteins | sample 811151 | NCBI WGS metagenome assembly MDTA01 (sample SAMN05326648, study PRJNA326480) | marine metagenome | isolation source: seawater | place: Indian Ocean: South | collected 2010
TGTATCGAGCGCCGATGTCATCGAGATCAGCAAAAAGAACCACTGAGCGTCACGCCCCTTCGCGACCGATGTATACCCCGTAGTTCATTGAGCGCTTACATCGCTACAACCCGCTCTCAGCGAAACGAGTTGTTTCTCAAGCGCTTGCAGAGCAGTTATTTGCGACCGCACATGAGAAATGTGGTCATCAAGCAAGGTGTTGACAGCGGCACAAGGCTGATGAGGGTCGTCCTGATAGCGCTGTAGTTCGCGAATCTCAGCCAGTGACAGGTCGAGGATTCTACAGCGACAGATGAAGGCCAGCCGCTCACCATGCTTCTCGGTATAGGCGCGGTAACCGTTTTCCTGCCGATCAGGCGGCGGCAACAAGCCCTGCTGTTCATAGAAGCGGATCGTCTGGGTATTGACCCCGACTGACCGAGCCAACTGTCCAATGCGCATCAGACTCCTCCTCAACGGATTCTTTCCGCTTTATTGACCTTATAGTGACTATATGGTTTTAAATGATAACCCAATAATGTTCAAGTGGAGTCGTATTATGAGCAAAACCTGCACAGACGCCCGTGGCTGCGATGCAACGTCCCAAGCAGATACCGATAGGGGGAGCTCCTCCGAAGCATCGGGGAAATGGGTCAGCGTTTATGCCGTGCCGAAGATGGACTGTCCGTCAGAAGAACGAATGATTCGCCTGGCCCTGAATGGCTTTGATGAGATTCGGGCGCTGTCTTTCGACCTGTCGAACCGCCGGTTGAAGGTCGTGCATGATGGAGAGGCTGATCCTTTCACTGCGAAACTGACGACCCTGGGGCTGGGAGCCTCGCTTCAGGAAACCGTCGCTGCCGATCCGGAGACCATCAAGGCCGCCGAATCCTCCGCAGCCTCTGCTACCCAAGAGTCCGCCACCCTGAGGTGGTTGCTCGGCATCAATGCAGTCCTGTTCGTGGTTGAAATGACAGCCGGTCTGATCGCTCAGTCCACCGGCCTGATTGGTGAGTCCCTCGACAATTTTGCCGATGCGGCAGTCTACGGGCTCGCCCTTTATGCCGTTGGGCATAGCGTGAAAATGCAGGTACGCGCCGCGCATCTTGCGGGGGTGCTCCAGTTGATTCTGGCTGTTGGCGTGCTCGCAGAGGTGGTGAGACGCTTCGTCTTCGGTAGCGAGCCGGAATCGATGGTGATGATGCTTATCGCATTCGTCGCACTGATTGCCAATACCACTTGTTTGCTGCTGATATCCAAACATCGAGAGGGCGGGGCGCACATGAAGGCAAGCTGGATATTCTCGGCCAATGACGTGGTGATCAACCTGGGCGTCATCACCGCCGGCGCCCTGGTCGCGTGGACCGGATCCAATTATCCGGATCTGATTATCGGTACCATCGCGGGGGTTGTCGTGCTTAACGGAGCCAGACGCATTCTGGCCCTCAAGGGTTAGGCAACGTCCATGATTGGCAAATACCTCTCGCCGTATGCCCTGTTGTCCATCTCCGGCCTGATAGCCGCGTCTGACCAGATTGTAAAATGGCTGGTCCAGCAATCAATGGCATATGGCGAGTCGGTTTCGGTGACGCCATTCTTTAGCTGGGTGCACGTATGGAACACCGGTGCCGCATTCAGTCTTTTTGCCAAGGGTGGAGGCTGGCAGTGCTACTTTTTGATCGGAATCGCGGTGGTGGTCTCAATTTTGCTGATCAAGCTGGTCCTTGAGAACCGTCACAAAGGAGAGGCCATCGCCTACAGTCTTATCCTTGGTGGCGCGATGGGTAATCTGGTTGATCGGATATTTCGTGGCTATGTTGTGGATTCCTTTGATGTCTATTGGCGAGCCTGGCACTGGCCGGCTTTCAATGTCGCAGATATTGCAATTGTCCTCGGTGTCTTACTTTTCGTTTCCTCAAGCTTGTTGCGTGAAAGAACAAACACCAATGTCGAAACGGATTGGTCTGACTGAGGCCTGCATCTATAAACTGCCATGACGGAAATGCCTAACAACATCTTGCACCTACCTGAGTACCAGGTGCTGGGCTGCAAATTCACCGACGACGAAATGCACTTCCAGGTGGACGCGCCCGATCCCATCGCCTGCGAGGAATGCGGCGTACAGGGTGAGTTCGTGCGGTTCGGCAAGCGAGATGTTCCCTATCGTGATCTGCCTATCCACGGCAAGCGGGTCACCCTCTGGGTGGTCCGCCGCCGGTACACCTGCCGGGCCTGCAAGACCACCTTTAGACCCCAACTACCAGACATGGTGGACGGCTTCCGTATGACGCTGCGGCTGCATGAGTACGTGGAGAAGGAGTCCTTCAATCACCCCTACACATTCGTGGCGGCTCAAACTGGCCTGGACGAGAAGACGGTACGCGACATCTTCAGCGCCCGCGCCGCGTTCCTGGGGCGTTGGCACCGCTTCGAGACGCCCCGCATTCTGGGAATCGACGAGCTGTACCTGAACAAGCGCTACCGCTGCATCCTGACCAACATTGAGGAGAAGACCCTGCTCAACCTGCTGGCTACCCGCCGTCAGGACGTGGTGATCAACTACCTGATGGAGATTAAAGACCGGCAGAAGGTCGAGATCGTCAGCATGGACATGTGGAATCCCTACCGGGCTGCTGTCAAGGCAGTGCTGCCAAACGCCCGCATTGTGGTCGATAAGTTCCATGTAGTTCGCATGGCCAACGACGGCCTGGAGAAGGTACGCAGCGGCCTCAGAAATGAGCTGAAAACCTCCCAGAGCCGAACGCCGGAAAATTCTTCTGAAACGCGCTCACGAAGTCACAGACCGGGAACGGCTGATCATGGAGACCTGGACAGGCACACTCCCGCAACTGCTGGCCGCCTACGAGCACAAGGAACGCTTCTACGGCATCTGGGACGCCCCCACGCGACCCCAAGCAGAAGCCCTCCTGGACGAGTGGATAGCCACCATCCCGAAGGGTCAGAAGGAAGTCTGGAGCGATCTGGTCAGGGCGGTGGGCAACTGGCGCGAAGAGATCATGACCTACTTCGAGACGGACATGCCCGTCACCAACGCTTACACGGAGTCCATCAACCGACTGGCCAAGGACAAGAATCGTGAAGGGCGTGGTTACACCTTCGAGGTGATGCGAGCACGCATGCTCTACACCACGAAGCACAAGAAGAAGGCCCCGACTGCGAAGGTCTCTCCGTTCTACAAGAAAACCATCGGTTACGGACTGCCGGACTGCGCAGAGGAACTCAACTACGGGGTCGATCTATCAACCATCTGATGACGGTATCAGGTTGGTGGGGTGAAAGCACCCCATCAACCATTAAATCCGTATACCCCTCAGAAATTTCTTAAAAATAATTTCAATTTTTACGGATAGCCCCGCTCAGCAGCGGTCTGCACCAGACTGCCCGAGGGGGAACTACTAACCTTATGAGAACGCCCTCCCCTCTACTAGCCGGCAAAAAGGTGAAACGCTGGCGCTGACGATTTTACCGTATCTCTCCCGACGCAGCCTAAAGAGGTTTCAGTCCTCCTCGATAAACCTCCGAAATGCTCAGGGCGAGCCCCGCGAGTTCATGGAGCACCAGTGATACTATCGTATCCTCGAAACTATCGTGTGCGCGAAAAAATGCAGGAACGATTTTAAATGCGTGAACAACTGGAGCGATATCAGGTGGTGTTCTACCTGGTTGCCATCCTCGCTGGCATGGCCACCGGCTGGATCTCGCCGGAGCAGACCCGTCAGTCGGAGTTGTTGCTTTGGCCAGCCTTGGGTGTTCTCCTGTATACCACGTTCACTCAGGTACCATTGAACCATCTCACGGTGGCGTTTCGCGATCGCCGGTTTCTGTTCGCATTGCTGACGGGCAATTTTATCCTGATGCCGGTGGTCATTGGCGTTCTGTTGTGGCTATTACCGGACGAGCCTGGGATTCGCCTCGGTGTGCTACTGGTACTGCTGGTACCCTGTACGGACTGGTTTATCAGCTTTACCCATCTCGGCGGTGGGGACGGCGCGCGGGCCATCGCAGCCGCGCCGATTCTCCTGATTGTACAGCTCATTTTGCTACCCGTTTATATCTGGCTCTTCATGGGCAATATCGTCATTGAACTGGCCCTCGGCAGCCACTTGCTGCCGGCGTTCTTCGGATTGATTGTGACACCGCTGATCCTGGCCTGGCTTACCGAACGGTTGACAGAAAAGTACCAACAGGCGCAAGCACTTGTGCACTGGCTGGGGTGGCTGCCGGTACCCCTGCTGGCATTGGTGGTATTTCTGATCGCCGGCTCCCAGGTCAGCCTGGTGATCGACAACGGCGCCCTGTTATGGTCGACGCTCGTGGTCTTTACACTTTACCTGGTTGTCGCCGCCATTGTTGGCAAGGGACTGAGTGGGCTATTCAGCCTCTTACCTCCTGTGGGCCGCACCCTCACCTTTAGCCTCGCTACCCGCAACTCCTTTGTCATGCTGCCACTAGCCCTGTCACTGCCGGAACCCTGGCGGGCAGCCGTCGTTGTCATTGTGTTCCAATCCCTGGTCGAATTGTTCGGCATGATCGTGTTTCTACGCTGGCTGCCGCGCCTGATCAAGAACACCCACTGAACCGGACGGTAAGTGGCGTGATAGGACATCTTTTTCTGAACTTTAACTCGCCCCGTTTTGGACGACGGCCAATAACCGTGGTTGATTCAATCGCCCTATGTGGGCTAAACGATGCTCTTGTTTCTATTTTCTACACAGCTCACTGAATAACCGAATGGCGAAAAACTGGACGCTAATACTTTTTGCGGTACTGATGGTAGTGCAATCACTATCCATCGCCGCTGATGTATTGCCCATCCATTCAGATCACGAACCCCATGAGTTGGTAGATATGTCCGGGGCTGATGATTCAAATCAGTCGGTAGACCCATCACCGGGATCAGACCATAACACGCCGCCCGGCCATTGCCACTCCTGCCATTGCCATGGCTCTCATATGCTGCTGTCCATGCAGCTGCCCACGCTGCCGACTGCCTCTTCCAACCAGGTCGCACTACTCTATACCGTCGACCACCCGTCTCCCCCCATCGCTGCGATACTCCGACCGCCCATAGCCTAACCTCACTTTCCGGTCATCGACCGGCATCAAGATTTTTCAAAAATCTTTACGTGAAGTAATTCATGTTCATGCTATTCCGTTTGCGTCCGGATTCAGGCCGAAGCCTGATAATCCGGACAGCGCGCCTGCTGATTTGCGGCGCGCTACTAAGCCTATCAGGGCTTACTCATGCCGCTGACCGCGACCCTACAACATTGACGCTTTCTGAAACGTTCGCTCGGGTGCTCAGTGACAGCCCCGATTTGGCGATGTACCCCTACGATATTCGCGCGGCCGAGGCGCGGGCCCTCCAGGCCGGGTTCCGGCCAAACCCGCAGATTTCTCTCGACGTAGAGGATATCGGTGGTAGTGGCGAATTCTCAGGGACTGACGCCATGGAAACCACCCTGGCGCTAAGCCTCAGTGACTACGGCAACTTACTGAAAAATAAGGCCGAAAAGACGGCGCTCGTTGACCAACTTTCAGTACATTGCACAACAATGCACAACTGGTGTCGGAAATTTGTCGGAATCCGAACTATTGTCAGTGGGTGATTCCAAAGAGGATTTCCATAGTGCGGGCAGACCTACAATGCGTCCCCCAAGTTTTGATGCTTTAGGATTCGCACTATCTCGACACCGTCTTCGGCGACTCGGTAGTAGATCGAGTGTACACCGCACACGCTCCGACGGTAGCGTGGCCGAATGTGGTCAACGGCCGGATACAGGTGCGGCTGCTCTGCCAGGAATGCAAAACGCTTCTTGAGCTGCTCCCGGTATCGACCCGACTGTGCGATCCCGAAGCGCTCCTCACCGTACTTCGCAATGGCGATCAGATCATCTTTAGCCCGCTGGGTTAGCCGATACCTACGCATCCTTCGCTCGGTGGCTTTGCCGAGCTTCTTCCCATATTTCGTCGACACTACGATCCGTGAAACCGCTCTCCTCGCCTTCAATCAACGCGGCCCGAATCGCCGCGATCTCAGCAGGAGTTTCCAATTCCCGAAGTTGTCGCTCCCGGATCAATTCTCGAACAATTTCGCTCTCGTTGCCGTAATGCCCAGACTCGATCTGCGCCTTGATCCACCTGTCCTGCTTGTCAGTTACCGAGATACTTTTCTTGACCATCGCCACGGATCGTCCTCCTTGGAGCCAACCACCGAAACTCCTACTTGGTAGTATATTTTGCTACCAAATTTCTCTGCAAGCTCCAAAGCAGGGTTCAGGCGACTCATTTTCCGAGGTGGCCGGACCCCAGAAAAAGTTGAGCAAATTCAATGCAGATTCCGACTCCAGGTACCTGCCAGTGGAAGGGTCATAGGTGCGGTAGTAGTTGTAGTGCAGACCGGTTTCCTCATCGAAATACTGACCCGGAAAGCGCAGATTGTATCTAAATTCTGCCAAATCTCCATCAGGGTCATTGTCAGAGGCGCTGAAGCCGTAAGGTGTCGAGTCCCAACGCCAAACGACGACATTGTCGGCCGGTTTCGAAACTAGACGTGGTGTCCTCAAATGATCCGTATGAACATAGTAGATTTCGGGTTCGCTCGATTGGCCGAGCCTGATTGTCGCGACCGGAACGTCGTCGAACCAGATAGTTTCTTGTATCAGGTTCCCGGCGACATCGTACTCTCCGATCAAATGACCTTGATCATCATAGACATACTGAAACAATCCTTGTTTCGGGCTTTCGTGTAAGGATGTCTTAAAGACGTTTGACAACCGCAATTCAGGCGAGCGCGTCAATCCGGATAGCAAACCTCAGCTGGCCCATGATGCAGCTCGAGAAGGCGGCCGACGAATGCTTCGATCTCCCCTACGTGAAAGTCGCAGTCAATGGAAGCCGACGGCACTCGCGAGTAGCCGTAGTCCACGATTGCGACCCGCATGCCCGCGGCGCGAGCGGCACCGGAATCGACCTCCGAGTCACCGATCATCAATCCGTCATCGATGCGACACCCCAGGCACCTGGCCGTGAATTCTAGCGGCAGCGGGTCGGGCTTGCGTCGGGCGGTGGTGTCACCGCCCGTCACCCAGGCAAAGAAGGAACGAACGCCAAGCCCGTCCAGAATGGCCTCGGATATGTCCGCGGGCTTGTTCGTGCAAACCGCCTGTGGAACACCGGCACTGCGCAACCGCTCGAGCGCCGCTGCGATTCCCGGGTAGAGGTGCGTCGTGCCGATGGGTCGGCCCCTGTAGAGATCGATGAACCGGGCGGTGCGGGCCGCGAGCGCTGTGCCTTCTATTTCGATACCCTGCTCCGCGAATGCCCGGCGGACGAGCTGCGCCGCACCGCCGCCGACCAGCTCGCGAATGCGCTGTTCGCCGATCGCGGCGAGACTGAGTTCGGCGAATAGCGCATCCAGCGCCCAGGCGATGTCGGCCACGGAATCCACCAGGGTCCCGTCGAGATCCCAGACGACGAACCGGAGCGGATGTTCCTGTGCCTGCGGTTGCCTCACGCGGCGACGGGACCGGCCGCCGCGGCCCGGATCGCTTCGATATTGCGCGCGTAGGCACCGCCCGCGAAAACGCCGGAACCGGCGACCAGCACGGTGGCGCCTGCGGCGGCAACGGCAGCAGCCGTTTTCGGGTTCACGCCACCGTCGACCTCGAGTTCGATGTCACGGTCGCCGATCATGCGCTTCAAGCGTGCGATCTTGTCGACCTGCGCACCGATAAAGGACTGGCCGCCGAAGCCGGGATTCACGGACATGACCAGGATCAGGTCCAGCCGGTCGAGGACGTACTCGATGGCCGATTCGGGCGTGCCCGGATTCAGTGATACCCCCGCCTTCCTGCCCAGCGCGCGGATGGCCTGGAGTGAGCGGTCGAGGTGCGGGCCAGCCTCGGCATGGACCGTAATGACGTCGGCGCCGGCGTTCGCGAATGCCTCGAGGTAGGGATCGCAGGGCGAAATCATCAGGTGCACGTCAAAGGTCTTCACGGTGTGCGGGCGCAGCGCCCGGACCACATCCGGGCCGATCGTGATATTCGGCACAAAATGCCCGTCCATTACGTCGATGTGAATCCAGTCGCAGCCTGCCTCGTCGATGGCGCGAACTTCCTCGCCCAGCTTCGCGAAATCGGCCGACAGTATCGACGGTGCGATCCTGATGTCAGCGTTCCTGGTCATGTTTTTCTTCCTCGTTGAAGTTGGCCTCAGCGGTATCCCGGAACACGCGGCTGGCGCGGATGTCCTCTGCGCGTATGACGCTCAGCGTCCGGGCGTCTACGGCCCCGTCCGACGTTTCGAACACGCGGTTCGCGAGCCGGAGACGTGCCCGGTCCAGCGCATTGCGCAGAGAGCGCGCATTGGCGAAATGCGGCTGTATCCGCCGCCGTGGAATATAATCGGCAAGCGCCGCGCGCGCACCCTCACTCAGGCAGTAATTTCGTTCCGCGAGCATCAGCTCGGCAATCTGCAGCAACTCATCGTCGGAATAGTCGGGGAAATCGATGTGATGGGCAATTCGGGAACGAAAGCCCGGGTTGCTTGCGAAAAACCGGTTCATACGGTCCTCGTAGCCTGCGAGAATCACGACGAGGTCGTCGCGCTTGTTCTCCATCACCTGTAACAGGATCTCGATCGCCTCCTGGCCGTAGTCCCGTTCGTTCTCGGGACGATAGAGGTAATAGGCCTCGTCGATGAAAAGCACGCCGCCCATTGCCTTCTTCAGCACTTCCCGGGTCCTGGGCGCCGTGTGGCCGATGTACTGACCGACGAGGTCGTCGCGGGTCACGGTGACCAGGTGCCCCTTCCTGACGTAACCGAGCCGGTGCAGGATCTCGGCCATTCGAAGCGCAACCGTGGTCTTGCCGGTTCCCGGATTGCCGGTAAAACTCATGTGCAGCGTCGGCGGTCCGGACGCAAGGCCCATGCGCAGGCGGGCCTTCTCTACGAGAAGCAGCGCTGCGGTTTCGCGAATCTTGCGTTTGACGGGCGCAAGGCCCACGAGCGTTTCCTCGAGCTCGTCCAGCACCTGCCGCACGCCGGATGACTCGAAGTCGGCACGCAGGTCCGCCGGTGCCGTCTCCGCCTGTACCGCCTCGTTGCTCATCGCGAAATCCGGTCAGGCGTAGCGCTCGCCTTCGGGCCGGTCGGCGGCATACGGCGTCAGCGTGTAATTGAGACTGCGGCCGCTCGTCTCCACGCGGGAGAGCCGGAACCCGGGTTCGTGCTGCGGCCGGTTGGCAATGAAGGACAGGCGTATCGATTCCCATCCCGGCGTCGCGTCGAAGGCCACCACACGTATATAGCGGTCGCCGTAGACCTTGCGACATTCCTCGAGTTCGTACACGAGCGCCGCCGCATCCGGATTGTCGAACATCGGCAGGCCCCACATCTCCCAGTAGGTATTTCTCGGATGCGGGTCGTCCGTGTATTCCAGGCTCACGGCCCAGCCGCGATCGATGCAGTACTGCACCTGCGTATGGATCTGCTCATCGCTCAGGTCGGGCAGGAACGAAAACGCGCCTTGTGTCACTCTCATATCTGTCCTCCTCAGGAAGCCGTCGCCACGGGGACGAAGTCCGGTGTGTCCGTGGACGTGTAGTCGAAGCTGACGTCCTTCCAGGTATCCAGTGCCTGGCGCAGCGGCGTGCAGCGTTTCGCCGCCTCGGCGAGGATCTCCGGCCCTTCGGCCAGGTAGTCGCGTCCGGAGTTCCGCGCGAAGATCATCGCTTCCAGCGCCACGCGGTTCGCCGTCGCGCCCTGGGCGATGCCCTGCGGGTGACCGATGGTGCCGCCGCCGAACTGCAGCACCACATCCTCGCCCAGGTAGTGAATGAGCTGGTGCATCTGGCCAGCGTGTATACCGCCCGAGGCCACCGGCATTAGCTTGTTGAGCGAGGCCCAGTGCTGGTCGAAAAACACGCCGTTCCCCAGGGCTGTCGGGTTGTAGTCCTCCCGGCAGATATCGTAATAGCCCCTGATCGTCGCGGGATCGCCCTCCAGCTTGCCGACCACCGTGCCAGCATGGATATGATCGACGCCGGCCAGGCGCATCCACTTGGTAATTACCCGGAACGACACTCCGTGCGATTTCTGCCGCGTGTACGTCGAGTGCCCCGCGCGGTGCAGGTGCAGAATCATGTCGTTCCGGCGGGCCCATTTCGCCATGGACTGAATCGCCGTGTAGCCAATGACGAGATCGATCATGACGATGACCGAACCGAGTTCCTTCGCGAACTCCGCCCGTTCGTACATGTCTTCCATGGTCGCCGCGGTGACGTTGAGATAGGTGCCCTTCACCTCGCCGGTAGCGGCGCTCGCCTTGTTTACCGCCTCCATGCAATAGAGAAAACGGTCGCGCCAGTGCATGAACGGCTGCGAGTTGATGTTTTCGTCGTCCTTGGTGAAGTCGAGCCCGCCGCGCAGCGCTTCGTAAACGACGCGCCCGTAATTCCGGCCCGAAAGACCCAGCTTGGGCTTGACCGTCGCGCCGAGCAGTGGACGCCCGAAACAGTTCAGCCGCTCGCGCTCGGCAACGATACCGGTGGCCGGCCCCTGGAAGGTCTTTACGTAGGCAACGGGAAAACGCATGTCCTCGAGCCGCAGTCCTTTCAGGGGTTTGAAGCCGAAGACGTTGCCGATGATCGATGCCGTCAGGTTCGCGATCGAGCCCGGCTCGAACAGGTCGAGATCGTAGGCGATGTACGCGAAATACTCACCCTCGGCATTCGGTACCGGGTCGATGCGGTAGGCCTTCGCGCGGTACTTGTCCGACGCGGTCAGGCGATCCGTCCAGACGACGGTCCAGGTCGCCGTCGAGCTTTCGCCGGCGACGGCGGCGGCGGCTTCTTCCGGATCGACGCCGTCCTGCGGGGTAATACGGAACAGCGCGATGATGTCGGTATCGGCGGGCTCGTAGTCGGGTTCCCAGTAACCCATCTGCTTGTACTTGAGCACGCCCGCGGAATACCGTTCCTTCGCGCTCAGCATGATTGGCTTGTCCGGCATGGTCGGCCTCCTCTGATTCAATTCGTTTGCTGGCTACGCAGCCGCTTCGCGCCTGTCGACCGTCGGTTCCAGGACGCCGCGTACGTATTGCCTCGCCATCTCCGCCAGCGAAACCGGCCGGATGGCGGCGGCCTTGCCGGCCGTGCGGAATCGTTCGAACCGGTCCTCGCACAATGCCCGCATCGCATCCAGGGACGGCTTCAGGAACCTGCGCGGATCGAACTCCGCGGGGGATTCCACCGCGACGCGGCGGAACTGACCGGTGATGGCCATGCGACAATCCGTGTCGATGTTCACCTTGCGCACGCCGTGTCGGATACCCTCGACGATTTCGTCCACTGGAACGCCCCAGGTTTGCGGCATCTCGCCGCCGTACTTGTTGATGACGTCCTGCAACTCCTGCGGCACGGACGACGAACCGTGCATGACCAGGTGGGTGTCGGGCAGCCGTTCGTTGATGGCCCGCACGACGTCCATCGCCAGGATGTCGCCGGTCGGTTTGCGTGAAAACTTGTAAGCGCCATGCGAAGTACCGATGGCAACGGCCAGCGCATCGACGCCGGTTCTGGCCACGAAGTCAGCGGCCTGCTCCGGGTCCGTCAGCAGCATGTCCCGGGCCAGCGTACCGTCGAAGCCGTGCCCATCTTCTTTTTCGCCCTTGCCGGTTTCCAGCGAACCGAGACAACCCAGCTCGCCTTCGACCGACACACCCATCTGGTGTGCCGTCCGCGCCACCCGGCGCGTAATGTCCACGTTGTACTCGTAGGAAGCTGGCGTCGTTGCATCGGCTTCCAGGGAACCGTCCATCATCACGCTCGAGAAGCCCTGCTGCATGGCCGAGTAACAGGTGGCCGTGTCGTTGCCGTGATCCTGGTGAAGCACGACGGGGATATGCGGATACATTTCGCAGGCCGCCGCCACCAGGTGACGAATCATGGTGTCGCCCGCATAAGACCGCGCACCGCGACTCGCCTGCAGGATTACCGGTGCGTCGCAGCGATCCGCGGCCTGCATGATCGCCAGTACCTGTTCCATGTTGTTGATGTTGAATGCCGGCACGCCGTAGTCGCGCCCGGCAGCGTCGTCCAGCAGTTGTCGCAATGAGATGATTGCCATGTTCCCCTCCTTAGCGGTGGCCGGTACGCGCGACGACGGCGTCGACGACGGCCTGCGGTGTGATGGCGAAGTGCTCGAAAAGCGCAGGCGCCGGCGCGGAGGCGCCGAAGCCCCGCATGCCGATGAAGATCCCGTCTTCGCCGATGTAACGTTCCCAGCCGAAGCAGACCGCGGCCTCGATACCGACGCGCAGCGTGACCCGCCCGAGTACCCGGTCCCGGTAGGCGTCGTCCTGCCGTTCGAAAAGCTCGAAGCAGGGCGCGGACACGACCGCCGTCGCCAGTCCCCGCGCCTCGAGCATCTCGCGCGCCTCCGCGGCAAGGCTGACTTCCGAGCCCGTGGCGATCAGCGTGACGTCGCGAGGTCCGCACGCGGCCTCGGTCAGCACGTAGGCGCCGCGCTCACTGCGGTTGGTTTCGACGTCCGTCCTCAATGCAGGCAGCCCCTGCCGACTCAACACGATGCCCGAAGGGGTTGCCCGTTGGCGGAGTGCGATCTCCCAGCACTCGGCGGTTTCGACAGCGTCGGCCGGTCTTAATACCAGGAAGTTCGGCGTCGCCCGCAACATCGCCAGCGTCTCTACCGGCTGGTGCGTGGGCCCGTCCTCGCCGAGGCCGATGGAATCGTGGGTCAGGACGTAGACGACGCGTTGCCCCATCAGCGCGGACAGGCGCATCGCGCCGCGCATGTAGTCGGCGAATACCAGGAACGTCCCGCCGTAGGGAACCAGGCCGCCGTGCAGGGCGATTCCGTTCATGACCGCCGCCATCGCATGTTCGCGCACGCCGTAATGTATGTAGCGGCCGCTGAAATCGCCGGCGTGAATCGGCACGGTCGCGGGCGTTTTCGTGTTCACCGAACCGGTGAGATCGGCCGAGCCGCCGATCATCTCCGGCACCCGCGGCGTAATCGCTTCCAGGACTATTCCTGAGGCTTGTCGAGTCGCGAGTTTCGGCTGCCCCTGGGCAAAATCCTGTTTCACCGCGCGAATCCCGGCTTCCCAGCCTTCTGGGAACTCCCCGGCCTGGACGCGGGCGAACTCGCGCCGCGTCGCTTCGCCGGCCGCTGCAAGACGGCTTTGCCAGGCGGTATAGGCCGCGCGGCAACGTCTGCCGGACGCCAGCCAGTTTTCGCGCACCTGCCGGGGCAGATCGAACGGCCCGTGCGGCCAGCCGAGTGCCGCACGGGCCGCATCCAGCTCGTCGGCGCCGAGCGGAGCGCCGTGCACGGCCGCAGTGCCGGCCTTGTTCGGGGCGCCGAAGCCGATGGTGCTTCGGCAGGCGATCAGCGTCGGCCGGTCGCTGTCGCGGGTCCGGGCGAGCGCCGTGTCGACGGCCCCGATGTCGTGCGCATCGACCTCGAACACCTGCCAGCCCGAGGCGCGGAATCGCGCGGGCTGGTCGTCGGACACGGCCAGGTCCGTGGGGCCGTCGATGCAGACCGAGTTGTCGTCCCAGAGCACGGCCAGTTTCGAGAGCCGAAGGTGTCCCGCGAGCGAGATTGCTTCGTGGCTGATGCCTTCCATGAGGCAACCGTCACCCGCCAGCACCCAGGTGCGATGATCGACGAGTCGGTCGCCGAAGCGGGCCTGCATCACTCTCTCCGCGATGGCCATGCCGACGGCCGTGGTAATGCCCTGGCCCAGCGGTCCCGTCGTGGTTTCTATCCCCGGCGCACGACCGTACTCGGGATGCCCGGCCGTCAGGCTGCCCAGTTGCCGGAACCGGCGAAGCTCGTCCAGGCTCATGTCACGATAGCCCGCCAGATGCAGCAATGCATAAAGCAGCATCGAACCGTGCCCCGCCGACAGCACGAATCGATCCCGGTCCGGCCAGTCCGGGTCGTCGGGATCGAAGCGCAGGTGGCGGCCGAACAGGACCGCGGCGACCTCGGCCATGCCCATCGGCATGCCCGGGTGGCCGGACTGCGCACGCTCCACGGCATCCGCCGACAGGAAGCGCACTGCGTTTGCCATGTCCTTAAGGCGGGCGACATCGGGATCGGGGATTTTTTCTGCTGGCTCGTTCATCGCGTTTCGTACTCCCCGTCAGGCCGCCCGCCGTTTGCGTTCGATCAACTGCAGGATCATCGGCGTCAGGATCAGCTGCATTGCAAGATCCAGCTTGCCGCCCGGAATCACGATGGAGTTTGCGCGCGACATGAAGCTGTTCTGTATCATCGAAACCAGGTAGAAAAGTCGATGCCCTGTGGCCTCGCGAAGCGGATGACGACCATCGACTCGTCCGGTGTCGGTATCCAGCGTGCAATCGCCGGATTCGACGTGTCTACGGTAGGCACGCGCTGGAAGTTGATCGTGGTTTCGGAAAACTGCGGGCAGATATACTTCACGTAGTCCGGCATGCGACGCAGGATCGTGTCCATAACGTCTTCGCGGCTGTAGCCGCGATCGTCCCGGTCGCGATGCAGTTTCTGTATCCACTCCAGGTTGATCACCGGCACAACGCCAATTTTCAGGTCGGCATGCCGGGCGATATCCAGGTGTTCCGTGACGACGGTGCCGTGCAGGCCCTCGTAGAAAAGCAGATCCGCATCCTCGGGGGTTTGCTCCCAGTCCGTGAAAGTCCCGGGCCGACTCCCGTACAGGGCCGCTTCCGCGTCGTCGTGGACGTAATGGCGCGTGTGCGTCACGCCGTGCTCGCCGAAGTCCCTGAAAGCGCCTTCGAGTTCGGCGAGGAGATTCGCCTCGGGGCCGAAATGGCTGAAGTGCTGGTTGCCCTTTCTGAACTCATCGGCCATGACGCGTTTCATTTCTCCGCGGTCGTAGCGATGAAAGGCATCGCCCTCGATGAAGGCGGCATGGATGCCTTCGCGACGAAAGATGCGCTCGAAGGTGCGCCGGACGGACGTGGTCCCGGCGCCCGAGGAGCCGGTGACCGAGATGATGGGGTGGATGACGGACATGGCGCTACCCGTCAGGCCCGCAAAAGGCTGCGCCTGTTGAACAGCTGGGAGCGGACGCCGTTCAGGTCGGAGTCGGTGTAGTAGCGTTCGACCATCGAGATCTCCTCGCGCGAGCCGAAGGCCATCGGAACGTGCTGGTGAATCGCCGTGGGCACGACATCGAGTATCCGCTGCGTGCCCGTTGTGGCGCGGCCGCCTGCCTGTTCGACCAGGAATGCGATCGGGTTGCATTCGTACACGAGATGAAGACGACCCCTGGAAAAGCCCCGCCGCTGGTCTCCGGGGTAGAGGCAGACACCGCCCCGGGCGAAAATCCGGTGTGCATCCGCCGCCACCGACCCGAACCACCGCATGTTGTAGTTGCAGCCGCGCGGCCCTTCCTCGCCGGCCAGGCAGTCGTTGATATAGCCACGGATATGCGGGTCCCAGTGGCGCGAATTGGACAGGTTGATGGCAAATTCGCGGGCCGCCCCCGTTATCCGGACATCGGGAGCGGTGAGCCGGAACTGCCGGACGGCAGTGTCCAGTGTGAACATCTGCGTGCCACGCCCCAGCGTCAGCACGAGCAGTGTCTGTGGACCGTAGATGCAGTAGGCGGCAGCGAGCTGGCTCGCGCCCGGCGGCACGATCGTCGCTTCGCCCGCCGTCGCTTCGGGAACGACCGGAATGATCGAGAAGATCGTCCCGACCGGCGCGTCGGCTTCGATATTCGACGAACCCTCGAGCGCTGCGGCAGCAACCAGCAGGGGCGCGCCGGCACGCATCGGCCGAATCCCGGCGTCCTGCCCGGAAATCAGGGCGGCGACCGGCGCGCCCGCCAGGGCCTCTGCCAGAACCTCGTGTGCCGCGAGTTCCATCGTCGCCCGGGGCCGGTCTGCGCCGTCCCCGCCACCGGCGGTATCAAGCTTGCCGAACAGCGGCCCGAGGGCGACGAGGTCCCCGATTTGCAGTAGCGCATCGGCGACGGCCTCTATGGTCGCGATGACGGCTGCCCCCGCCGAGCCTTCCGGCCGGGCGGTGAGCAGGTAATCGCCGAGTGTCTGGAACCGCTTCACATCTCCCCCGCTGTGCCACCGTCCGTGCCGCCTGGCGTCGGCAGTGGCCCTTGGTCAGATCGAGATGTCATGGTGCCCCGGGTCCGGGGCCGCCGGACATATCCCGACGGGGGGGCCTGCGGGGATCTTTGGTATGGGCGAAAACCCGCCCGAAAGGGCGGGTTCGACAGGCAGCCAGCAGCTTGTCGGACTCAGGCTGCTAGGACTTCAGGTAGAGCGCAACCGCCTGGGACCGGTTTCTCACACCGAGTTTGCCGAACAGGTTCCGGGTATGAAACTTGACCGTATTCAGCGAAACCCGGTGCGCCTGCGCGATCTGCTTGTTGGTCCGCCCGGCCGCAAGTTCGGCCAGGACATCCAGTTCACGCTTCGTCAGCGTCGTCAGCGGGCTCCGGTCGATGTTCCGTACGTCGAGATAGGGAAAAATCATCCGGCCTTCGGCGACTTCGGCGACGACATCGAGCAAGCGGCCCGGCTGTTCGCTTTTCGGCACGAACGCCGCCCCGCCGTGCGCCATCACGTGAACCGGAACGGACTCCCCGACGGCGCCGGTGTATATGACGGCGCGGGGCGCCCGTTCGCGGCCTCGCAAATGATCGAGGATGAACCTCGCGTCCCCCGGTTCGATGATCCATCCGGAAACGACGACGTCCAGAACCGTGCTATCGAGGGCGTTGACGAACGCGTCGCCGTCGCTCCAGATTCCGGCGAGTTCGAAACGCCCGTCTCGGTCCAGCAGGTGCGTGAGCGCGGCGTGAATCAGCGGGTTCTTGTCGGCGAGGCCGACACGAATGCGCGTGTCGGAACGGCCGGACGGCTGTCCCCCGGGTTCAGGCGAAGGCATCGACGGCCGGCAATATCAGCATCACGCCGAGCCCCAGGTTGAGGACGCTCACGAGTACCTGGGCGGAGCGGTGCAGCCAGGTAAGTCGCGAACCCGACCAGCGCAGCGGCACGGCGAGCACCATCGACAACACCGCCATGCCCAGGATCGACCCCAGGCCGAACAGGACGATGTAGAGCACGCCCAGCGACGGAGAGCGTACGGTGGCGAGTGCCAGCACCACCAGCGCACCGGAGCCGGCCAGGCCGTGCATCAGCCCGATCATCAGCGCACGCCCCGGAAACGGCTTCGCGTGCGTATGCTCGTGGGCAACCGGGTCGTGACCGGATCGCAGCTCACCGCGATGGCTGTGTGCGTGAAAGTGGTGTTCGCCGTCGTCGTGCTGGTGAGTATGAAAATGCACGCGGTCGCGAATCAGGCGCCTTGCGACATCGAGGCCCAGGACGATGAGCATCACCCCGACCAGCGCTTCCAGGACCACTGCCAGCCGATCCGGAATCGACGTGCCGGCGAGAAGCACGAAAGCCCCTACCGCGAACAGGGTCAGCGTATGGCCGAAGCCCCAGGCGGCGCCTTCTCTGACACTTTGCGCGATGCTCCGCGAGCGGACCGCCAGACTCGCGACTGCTGCGACGTGATCGGCCTCGAGTGCATGCCGCATGCCGATGACAAAGCCCAGAAGTAGAACCGACATCATGCGCCTGCGCTCCCGCGTTCGACGGAGGGTTCCCCCGGCGCCCCGCTATTCCGCTTGCGTTCGATCCAGTCGTACCAGGCATCCAGCCCGTCGCCGGACGTTGCCGACAGCGTCAGCACGTCGATGCCGGGGTTGACCTCCCGTGCATTCGCAATGCAGCGATCGACGTCGAATTCGACATAGGGAAGCAGGTCGGTCTTGTTGATGATCATGAGCCCGGCCGCGCGGAACATGTGCGGGTACTTGAGCGGCTTGTCTTCGCCCTCGGTCACCGACAGTATCGCGACCTTGGCATGCTCCCCGAGGTCGAACAGCGCCGGGCACACCAGGTTGCCGACGTTCTCGATCATGACGACCGAACCGGAGGACGGACGGAGTTCCCCGAGCCCGCGGGCCAGCATGTCGGCTTCGAGGTGACATCCGGTGCCCGTGTTGACCTGGATCACCGGGCAACCGGTTTCGCGAATACGCAGGGCGTCGTTCGCGGTTTCCTGGTCGCCTTCGACGACCGAGATTTCCAGCTCACCGGCGAGATCGCCGAGAGTGCGGACCAGCAGCGTCGTCTTTCCCGCACCCGGCGAGCTGACGAGATTCAGGGCGAGGATACCGCGGCCCTCGAACCAGCCACGGTTGCGAGCCGCCAGCAGGTCGTTCTTGGCCAGCACCGACCTGCCGAGTTCCACGGTCGCCCGATGCTCATGATCGTGGGCGTGCGGGTGTTCGTGATGATGGTGACCATGCTCGTGGCTATGATCGTGTGCATGCCCGTGATCGTGCGCATGCCGATGCCCATGAGCGTGTTCGTCCACGAATACGCGGGCACCGGTTTCCAGATTCGTTATCGTCGGTCTTGCCGCGTCGGAGCAACCGCAGGTCGTGCACATCACGACACCTCCATTTCTTTGATATTGAGTTCTTCGCCCGCGATACAGCGGACGTCCCGGGAACCGCAGGCGCAGCGTCCCGCGAGCTGCGTCAGCGGCAGTTCGTTCCCGCATTCGTTGCAGGCGCCGCGTCCGTCGATTTCGTCGATCTCGAGCGCCGATCCCTCGAGAACCGTGCCTTTCGCGCACACGTCGAAGCAGAAGCGGATCGCATCGGGCATTACCGCGGAGAGCCTGCCGATCTCCAGCCGCAGGCGGTGCACCCGGCGTCCTTCTGCCGCGTCGCTGACGATGCCGACGATGTTCTGCGTGATGCCGAGTTCGTGCACGACGCCCCCTCAGCAGATCCGCGGCAACTGGTCGCCGACCAGCATGTCGACGATGCGCCGGCCGCCGAAAACCGTCCCGAGCACGACCCGGCCGGCCGGTCCCTCGTCGACATGGCCGATGATGGCCGAGTCCTCGCCGCCCGGCTGTCGGCGCATGAGCGCAAGCAGGGATTCGGCGGCTTCGCCGGGTACGATCGCGAGCAGCTTGCCTTCGTTGGCGAGGTACAGCGGGTCGAGTCCCAGCAGCTCGCAGAAGCCGCGCACTTCCGGGCGCAGCGGTATTCGGCCTTCGTCCAGTTGAATCGCAACGCCGCTCGCGCCCGCGAATTCGTTCAGCACCGTCGCGATACCGCCGCGCGTAGCGTCGCGCATGCAGCGTATGTCCGGGCAATGCCCGAGCATCGCGGCGATCAGCCCGTTCAGCGCCCGGCAATCGGACTCGATGTCGTAGTCCAGTGACATCTCGTCGCGCGCATCGGCGATCGCCGCGCCGTGATCGCCCACGAAGCCGTTGACGACGACGGCATCGCCGGGCCTTGCGCGGTCTGCCCGGACGTCGATGCCTGCGGGGATCACGCCGATCCCGGCCGTGTTCAGGAACAGTTTGTCAACCGCGCCGCGCGGAACGACCTTGGTGTCGCCGGTCGCGATCGAGACACCGGCTTCGCAGGCCGCCTGCCGCATCGAGCTGACGACCCTCTGCAGGATCTCAATGGGCAGGCCCTCCTCGATGATCGCCGAACAACTGAGATACAGAGGCCTGGCACCACCCACGGCAAGGTCGTTCACCGTCCCGCAGACCGCTAGCTTGCCGATGTCGCCACCCGCGAAGAACAGCGGATCGACGACAAAAGAGTCCGTGGTGAACGCGAGGCGGTCTCCGTCCGCGCGCAGCGCATCGAGGCCAAAGCGGGCCTGGTCTTCCAGCGCTTCGGCCGGTGCGTAGGCGAATGACGAGACGAAGACGTCCTGCACCAGGTCGCGCATCGCCTTGCCGCCGCTGCCGTGCGCGAGGGTAATGGCGTCGCCGGGCTGCGCGGATCGCCTGTTGCCGGAGGGCACGGCGCTCATCCCGCCTGCTCCCGGAGGACGGCGCCCGGCCGCCGGGCGAGCAGCGCTTCGACGTCACCGAAATTGAAATAGGCCGCACAGGCACCTTCGGACGAGACCATCAGCGCACCCATCGGTGTTTCGGGCGTGCAGGCGGTGCCGAAGACCCGGCATTCCCAGGGACGGATGTTGCCTTTCAGAACCTCGCCGCACTGGCAGGACTTCGGGTCGGCGATACGAAGATTCGGCACCGTGAACTTCCGTTCCGCATCGAAAGCCGCGTACTTTTCCCGCATGCGCACACCGGAGTGATCGATCGAGCCGAGACCGCGCCATTCGAAGAACTCGCGAAGCTCGAACACTTCGTGCAATGCGGCCAGGCCCGGCTCGTTGCCGGCCCGCGGCACGACCCGGGCGTACTGGTTTTCCAACTCGCAACGCCCCTCGACCAGCTGCGACAACAGCATCCAGATGGACTGCAGGATATCCAGCGGCTCGAAGCCCGTGATGACGATGGGTTTGTCGTAGCGATCGCTCACAAAGTGAAACGGTTCCTCGCCGACCACCATGCTGACGTGCCCCGGCGCCAGGAAGCCGTCGAGCCGCATGCCCGGGGAATCGAGAATCGCCTTGATCGTCGGCACGGTGGTGATGTGATTGCAGAACAGCGAAAAGTTGTCGAGGCCATCTTCCGCGGCCTGGAGTACCGTCAGTGCCGTACTCGGCATCGTCGTCTCGAAACCCAGGGCGAAAAAAATCACCTGCCGGTCGGGATTGGTTCGCGCGAGCTGCAGGGCATCGAGCGGCGAATACACCATGCGCACGTCGGCGCCGTCCGCCTTGGCGCGCAACAGGCTTTTCTTCGAGCCCGGCACGCGCATCGCATCGCCGAAGGTCGTGAAGATCACGTCGGGCCGCTCGGCTAGGGCGACGCAGTCGTCGACGCGTCCCATCGGCAGCACGCAGACGGGACAGCCGGGCCCGTGGACCAGTTCCACTTCTTCCGGCAGCAGCTGCTCGATGCCGTAGCGAAAAATCGTATGCGTGTGACCGCCGCAGAACTCCATGAGCTGCAGCGGACGTTCGCCCTTTTTCACGAGCTTTTGCGCCTGTTCGCGGATCGCCCCGGCCAGCGCCCGGGCGCGATCGGGATCGCGGAACTCGTCGACGAACTTCACGGGCCTGCTCCCGGCCTGCCGCGCGAGTCCGCGAGCAGCGTGTGCACGATGTCCCAGAGAATGTGGTAACAGGCCACGTGCACTTCCTGCACGCGATGTATTGAATCCGTTTCGACCACCAGGCAACGCTCGACGAGCCCGCCGGCATTCATGTCGCCGCCGTCGCCGCCGGCCAGGCCGAAAGTTTTGAGGCCGATTCCTCGCGCGACCTCGTAGGCGCGCGCCAGGTTCGTCGAGTTGCCACTGGTCGAAAAACCGACCAGACCGTCGCGCGCCGTGGCGTGCGCCTCGATCTGCCGTGCAAAGATCTCCGCGATACCGGCATCGTTGCCGACTGCCGTCGTGAGTGCCGTGTCCGCGCAAAGATTCACGGCCGGCAGGGGCGGGCGACCCGCTGTCACGGGGTGCTGGAACTCCACGGCGAAATGCGCCGCATCGCAACTCGAACCGCCGTTCCCCATGGCGAACAAACGGCCCCCGCCACGGTAAACGCCGGCCATGCCTTCGGCCATGGCCAGGAGTCCACTGTCGTTCGCGGCAAAGAAGCGGCGCTTTTCGTCGACACTGTGCGCGGCTTTCTGCCGGATGGACTCGAGCAGCGCTTCCCGCTCGCGGGCGCCGTCTCTGGCCTTGCCGTGCAGGAAGGGGTAGAGGGACTCGAGCTGTGGTGTCGTCATCGGTTCGGCTCCGCCTGCGATTCGCGCATGGCCCGGAGTTCGTCCTGCACTTCGCCGAGTTCACGCAGCAGCTCCAGCGTCTGTTCCGCCTCGACCGCATCGATGCGGCTCATGGCGAAGCCCACATGTACCAGCACCCAGTCACCGACGCAGCTCTCGGGCGGATGCGTCTCGTCGACGACGCAGGCAATGTTGATCGGTCGCCTGACGCCGGCAACGTCCACCCGGGCGAGCTTCCTGCCAGCATCGACGATTTCGACGATCTGTCCGGGTATGCCCAGGCACATGTCAGCGCTGCTCCATGATCGATTGCGCGGCCGCCACGGCCGCCTGCCCCAGGGCCAGCCCGCCGTCGTTGGCCGGAACCCGGGCATGGGCCATGACCCGGTACCCGTCGCTTTCGAGCCGCGACATCACCAATTCCAGCAGGGTGCGGTTCTGGAAGACGCCGCCCGACAGCGCGATGTCGTTCGTCGCCCGTTCGCCGTCACGGTTCGTGCACTGGTGCACCATTTGCACGATGACCCGCGCCAGTCCCCTGTGGAAACGCGCGGCGATGACGCCGGCAGGCGTGCCGAGTACGAGATCTCCGAGCAGCGCGCGCCACATTGCCAGCGGCTCGACGTAGGGCAGCCCTGTCCCGGGCAGATTCGGAATGGCGAAAGGGTACGCGAGTGCATCGCCCTCCTCGTCGAGAGCACGGCGGTCGATCGCGGCCTCGAACTCGATGGCTGCCTGTCCCTCGTAAGTCGCGCGTTCACGGCAAATGCCCACGGCTGCGGCCACGGCATCGAACAGACGGCCACAGGAACTCGCAAGGGGCGCGTTGCGTCCGGTCGCCAGCATGCGCTCCAGCGTCTCGCGCGGCCGGTCCTCGAGAGCGCGGAAGAGTTCGAGCTCCCTGAAGTTCATCTCGAACTCTGCCCATCCCATTTCTGCCATCAGCTGCGCCCAGGTGTTGCGCCAGGGCTCGTGCATCGCCCGCGACCCGCCCGGCAGGGCGACCGGCTTGAATGTGCCGACGCGCTTGAAGCCCGCGTAGCCCCCGAGAAGAAACTCGCCGCCCCAGAATCCGTCCTCGCCGTAACCGAGACCGTCCAGCGTGACGCCCAGTACCGCTTCCGCCTCCAGCGGCCGGTTATTGTCGATCAGGCAGGCGGCGAGGTGTGCGTGGTGGTGCTGCACTTCGACCAGCGGCAGCCCGCGTTCCGCCGCCTCTCCCCTTCCGTATTTCGACGAGAGGTATTCCGGATGCGCGTCGATCGCAATGATCCCCGGGTCGTGTTCGAACAGCGCGGCGTAACGCTCGAGGTTGGCAATATAGTCGTCGTACGTCGTGGCCTCTTCGAGGTCGCCGATGTGCTGGGACAGGATGGCCTTGCCGCCTTTGAGCAGGCAGAAGGTGTTCTTGAGTTCGCCGCCGAGGGACAGCAGGTCCGGTGCCGCCTCGAAGCCGCGCGGCAGCGGTAGCGTTGCGGGCGCATAGCCGCGGCCACGACGCAGGACCCTGGCCTCGCCGGCCATGACGCGCGCTACCGAATCGTCGACGCGGATCGCGATCTCCCGGTCGTAGGTGAGCATATAGTCGGCAATGCCGGCTAGGCGCTCGCGGGTGTCCTCGTCACGGATGCACTGCGGCGCTCCGCTCCGGTTGCCCGAGGTGAGCACGATCGGCCGGTCCATCCGGCGCAGCAGGAGCCGGTGCACCGGCGTGTACGGCAGCATGAAGCCCAGCGTCGTTTGCCGCGGCGCCACCTGTCCGGAGACCGGCGCCGGGTCGTCGTTCCGGTCGAGCAGCACGATGGGTGCTTCGGCTGCCTCGAGCAGTGCTGCCTCGGCATCCGAGACCCGTGCATAGCGCCGTACCACATCGAGATCCCGAGCCATCAGGGCGAAGGGTTTGTCTTCGCGGTCCTTCCGCTCCCTGAGCCGCTGCACGACTTGGTCGTCGGTCGCGTCGCAGGCGAGATGAAAACCGCCCACACCCTTGATCGCGAGGATCTCGCCACGCTGCAGGAGGGTGCAGGCCGCATCCACGTCGTCGAGTTGCGTCAGGTTTTCGGTGCACAGCACATGCCCGTCGAGCCGCACGAGCTTCGCCCGCGGCCCGCAGACGTGGCAAGCGTTGGTCTGTGCGTGAAAGCGGCGGTCCGCCGGGTTTTCGTACTCGGCGAGGCAATCGTCGCACTGCCCGAACACGCGCATCGTCGTGTTGGCGCGATCGACGGGTATGGCCTCGGTGATGGAGAACCGCGGCCCGCAATGCGTGCAGTTGGTGAACGGATAGCGATAGCGCCGGCTGAACGGATTGAGCGTATCCTCGATACACTCGGGGCAACTCGCGGCATCGGCCGCGATCCCCGTTTCGGGCTTGCCGCCCTCGCTGGGGAGAATGCGGAACTCTGCGGGCGGCGATCCGGCCAGCGTCAGGCATTCGATGGCATCGATGCGTGCAAGCGGCGGCGGTTCGGTTTCCAGTATGTCGATCAGGCGGTCCAGCGACGCCGGGCTGCCCCAGGCCTCGATGAGCACCCCGTTGCCGTCATTGCGCACGGATCCCGACAGACCGAGTTCGCCGGCGATGCGCCAGACCGTCGGTCGGAAGCCGACGCCCTGCACCGTTCCGGTGACCCGTATGCCGCGGCCTTCGCCGCAGACCGCTTCGGCCGGGCGACTCATGGTTCGATCGTCCAGAGGGAAACGCGGTTGTTGCCGGAATCGGCAACGGCCAGTTCCCGGCCACGGCTGGCGAGCCCGTAGGGCCAGCAGAAGCTGTCCGCGGCCGGCATCTGCCACCGGTTGTCGCCTTTTTCCTCGAAGCTCCGCTGTCCGAGCAGGGCACGGGCCGGGGCACCGGTATCGAGATCGTCGCGATGCCAGCCGAGCAGGCGCGAATTCGCAGTGTCGGCGACGAGCAGCCAGTCGCCGCAGGCGGCGATGCCGTAGGGCATGTTGAGCGTCGACGCACGCGGCCAGTACAGGGACTGGTTGTGATCGACGTCCCGATCGTTTTTCTGGCCGAGCACCCAGTCGCAGGGAGCGCCGTTTTCGTCCGGGATACCGTCCCAGACCATGATGCGATTGTTGCCGGCGTCCGCCACGCAGAGCCGGCCGCACCAGACCGCGATACCGTGCGGCCAGCGCATGCTCCCGGCATCCGGGCCGCGCCCGGCATTCTCGTTGCGGCTTTCGAAGTCCGGCTGGCCCAGCACCGTCGATGCCGGCGTGCCGCTCGCAGCCCTGTAGTCGTCCCAGACCAGGACGCGGCGGTTTTCCGAATCGGCGACGAACAGCCGGCGCTCGTGAACGTGTACGCCGTAGGGCCAGTGCAAGCTTGCCGCGGTCGTCACGGCGCTGCGTCCGCCGTTAGCCTCCGACGCCCTGAAATCCGGCTGGCCGAACACCCGGTCCGGCGGCGACCCGGCGGCCGGGGCGCGATCCCAGACGAGCACCCGGTGATTCCAGGCATCGGCGACGGCGAAGCCGTTCCCTGCGGCACAGACGCCGGTGGGCACATTCAGCGTGTCGGCCCCGGTGTCGCCTTTTGCATTGCGGCCCTCGCGATCGAAATCCACCTGGCCATACAGCCAGTCCGCCGGGGCCAGGTCTTCGCCCGGCATCTGCCGCCAGCCAAGCAGGCGATGATGACCGGTGTCGGCGACGATCAGCGAACCATCGGCAAGCAGCGCCGCACCGCGCGGACCGAAGCAACTCGAGGCCGTCGGCTGCACGCCCGCTTCCGCCAGCGACGGTCGCCGCGGTGCGCCGAGCACCGCGGAAGGCGCTGCGGCAAACAGCTTCGCCGTCGGCAGACCCGCACTGCCCGCCGGCCTGAGCGCCGGGCTCGGCGACACACGCAGTTGCACGCGCGCGGCGGTCACAGCAGCTTCACCTCGACCTGGCCGTCTACGATGCGGACGGCATGCGCGTGGAGCTGTACCTCGGCCGCCGTCAGGCATTCCCCGCTCTCGAGCAGGTATTCGAAGCGGTGATGGGGACAGACGAGCACACCGTCACGCACTTCGCCCATGTCCAGCGGCATGCCGAGATGCGCACAGGCATTTTCGTAGCAAACCGGCTTGTCGCCGACCCGGCTGAGCAGCACCGAGCGGCCGCCGACGGTCGCAAGCTTCACGCCGCCGTCGGGGAGTTCGTCGAAGGCGGCTGCCCGCAGCCATCCGCTGTCGCCTGCCCGCGCGAACGGGCTGACGAAATGAATCGGCGACTCCGCCGCGCGCGGCCCGCCGCGCGCCTTGTCGATGTGCCGGATCTCGGGGCACTCGGCGCGAATTGCTTTTTCTATGCCCTCCGACAAGGTCAGGCCGGACGCCGGACAACCGTCGCAGGCGCCGGTCAGGCGAATCTCGACGCGATCGGGTGGCTGGACGTCGACGAGTTCCACGTTGCCGCCGTGGCTCGCGAGCATCGGCCGCACGCTCTCGAGCGCCGCTTCGACCCGCTCCTGCAGGGAAGCCCTGACCACGCCGAGATGCCTGAGCACCGCGTATACGACCTCGTCGCCGAGCAGGGATTTCAGTGCACGGGCGGCTTCCGGCTCCGTGCTGACACCGCGGATGAGCCGGACGATGGCTTCGCGGTGCAGGTCGTCGATGCTGCGGCGCAGGGCGTCGACGGTATTCCTCTGTTGCTCGGTCCACCCGTCCACGATCGCCTCGAGCGCCTGGATATCGTGCAACAGGCTGTCGAGATCCGGCTCGCGAGTATCGCTTTGTACCTGTGCGCTCATACCGGCGACCCGCTAGCGGTACCTCAGGTTGCGAAACAGCCAGGGCTGCAGACAACCGCCGATGAAAGCGCCGGCGATTGCGGCGATCCAGAACGGGATGCCCGAGAGCGTCAGGCCCAGGCAGAGGGCCAGGCTGACCGAAATACCGACCAGGTTGAGAAGCAGCACGGACAGCGGATTGTGGAACAGCCGGCCCTGAACGAACAGGACAGCGGAATTCTTGATCATCTCAAACACTCTGCGCCTCCTACAGGAACATCAGCACGACATAGGCGAGCCCGATGCCGGGCAGGGCTGCCGTAACGCCATAGAACCCGCCCATCCACGCCGCCAGGTCCCTGTCGAGATCCTTGCCGGCCACCAGGATGCCGCCGAGCGCGCCGCCTGCGGCGCCAACGACGATCGCAATGGCGCACCAGACGATCAGGCCGATGAAACCCGGCGCATTGCCGGTCACTTGGTTGACGATGCTTTCCAACTCAGTTCTCCCTCGATCCATTCATTGTTGAGCGGGATATCAGGTCCACGCCGAATTCCTGCGGCTTGCCGTTGCCGAGTTCTTCGCCGATCCCGTCCAGGACCTCGCTCATCGCCTCGGCCTTGCCGTCCTCCCGGTGCGCGGCGAATATCTGCCGGGCTTCCTCGTACAACGCTTTGGCGGCAAGCAGCCGTTTCCTGTTGCCGGCATCCGGCTGCGTCGGGTCGTCGGGAAGATTGCGCAGACAGTTCGCCTTGTTGCTGATGGTGTTCGCATACTCCAGCGGCGTATCGGCAGCGGTGCGAACCCGCAGCGCCTCGTCGTAGGCGTCGAGCGCGCGCAGGTTGTTTTCGACGACGTGGCTGGACGATGCGTACTGCAACGCATTGCCGAGGTTGTTCTGCAGCATCGCGTATTCGGCAGGCTGGTCGACCAGTGTGACCACCTCGAGCGCCGCCTCGAAGGACTGCACGGCAAGCGCCTCACGCATCTTGCTGCGCTCGTCCGTTGCCGGCATCGACAGGAATGCGGTGGCGAGATTGTTGTGCAGGATCGCGTACTCGGCCGGGTGCGCGCCGCGGCTGAACGTCCGCAGCGCAACCTGGTAGGCCGCGATGGCATCCCCGATCCTCGCCCGGTTGAATCCGGCCAGCGTCTGCAATACCAGCCCCAGGTTCATGTGCGCCTCCGCGGACTCTTCGGCCGATCCTTCCCGTGCGAGGACCGGAATCGCGGATTCGAGGCAGAACTGCGCCGTCAGGAGCAGGGCAGGATCGTCAGTTGGAATCGCGTGCAGGGCCGTCGCCTTGCGCGCCGTCAGTCGCGCCACCTCCAGCGCTTCGTCTGCATGGCAGAGTTCGATCGCGCGATCGTAGAGCGCAACGGCATCGTGAAGCTGCTTGACGGACTTCGGCTTCTGCTGCAGGCCCATGGCAATCTCCATGAGCATCTGGATCTTTTCCTCGCGCGAAGCGGAATCGGCGCCGAGCGCGGCCAGCGCCTGTTCGAATTGATGATCGGCCAGCTGCGCCGGCCCTGGCGACGGTTTTTCCATCGCTTCCCCCCGATTGGTCGGTCATTGAGACTAGTCCCTCTTGACAAGACAATCAATTCTCTTTTCTAATTGCAAACTAACTTTGCACTTAACGGGGCACACGGCGCAATACCACCCGGAGTGCAATCTTGCTTGTCAACACCGGGGGGAATGTGCACGACGGCTCTTACATCGTCCTGATCGTCGGCTTTGCCGCGCACGATCGCGGCCTGGCCGAATACCTGGGCAAGCATTACGAGGTCATCGAGGTGGCGGACCAGCGCGAAGCCGACGCGGCACTGGAGTCGAACCAGGTCGATCTCGTCCTGTGCCGGCACTCGCCGGACGTCGTCGATGCCATCCCCTTCCTGCGGCAGGTTCGCGTCCGGTACCCGTCGGTGATCCGGGTTGCCGGCGGGCGAATGAGCGAAGCGGACGTCGTGTCCGCGATCAACGAGGCCGCGATATACCAGTTCTTTCCGCAGGGCTGGGCCGCCGAGCAGATCGAACTCCTGGTGCGGCGGGCACTGGAGAACCGGGAACTGGCCTACCGGCACCGGCACCTGAGCCGGGAGCTGCACTTCGCCGAAGACGTGCTGCAACGGCAAATCGCCCGGCCGGAGGAACAGGAGGGTCGCCGCTTCGACAAACTCGTGTATGCAAACCCGCGCATGGCCGCCCTCTGCACGTCCGCGCGCAAGGCTGCCGAGACGGGCCTGCCGGTACTGATACAGGGCGAAACCGGCACCGGCAAGGAGCTCCTCGCCCGCGCTATCCACCGGCACAGCCCGCGACACGGCCACCCGCTCATGATCCAGAACTGCGGCGGCATGAGCGACGACCTTCTGCTGTCGGAACTGTTCGGCCACAAACGCGGCGCTTTCACGGGCGCGGTCAGCGATCGCCTGGGACTGTTCCCGGCCGCCGACGGAGGCACCGTGTTCCTAGACGAGATTGCCACCGTCTCGGATCGCTTCCAGCTTGCGCTGCTGAGGTTTCTGCAAAACGGCGAAGTCAAGCCGCTGGGCTCGGACGAGAGCATCCATTGCGACGTGCGCGTCATAGCCGCGTCGAATACGCCGCTCGAGGATCTCGTCACCCGCGGCGAAATACGCCGGGATCTCTACTATCGCCTGAACGTGTTCAACCTGTCGATCCCGCCCCTGCGCAAGCGGCGTGACGAAATTCCGGTGCTCGCGGACTATTTTGCCCGGCGGCATGGAGAAGACACCGGGCACCGGGTTCTCGGGCTGGACGACGGCCTGCTCGCCAAACTCCAGGCCTACGACTGGCCCGGAAACGTCCGGGAACTCGAGAACGAGATACGGCGCCTGGTCGCGCTGGCGGACAACGGCGGCTACCTGACCCGGGTGCATCTGTCCGAACGCATCGCCGACACGCCTGAACCGTCGTCAGATGCTTCCGCGCTGGAGAAAATCGAGGGCGATACACTACGGGACAAGGTGGAATTCCTCGAACGCAAGCTGGTTGGCGAATCACTGACGCGGCACAGGTGGAACCAGACCCAGGCGGCCCGCGAGCTGGGGCTGTCCCGGGTCGGCCTCGCGAACAAGATCAAGCGTTACGGCCTTGCCGAATCGCCGGGGACCGCCTGAGCATGGCCGGCCCGGAAAAACCGGACCCGCCCGATGGCTCATCGGTGATCGGGTTTCCGCAGTCCCGCACGGCGCCCAGGCAGGGCGCCGGCAGGGACCTGGGCCTGTCGAAAATGGCGCGGGAACACGGTGGCGTGCAGCCCGGGCTGAAAGGCCACTGGTGCAGTCGCTGCAAGGGCATCTGGTACGGCTACGTCGGCGAAGTCGAGTGTCCCGCCTGCGGCAATCGCCGCGGCTGACTGTAAAGCAACTTTGCCCGGAGACAACAAAGTAACTTAGCAGGCGGCGGCCGACCGGCAGCAAGCGGCAGCAAGCGGTATCCCCAAGCCACTGTTTTCCATAATCCTTTTGGCAACGCCCCATTCTGGCACGGCTCTTGCTTAGTCATGGGGCAGACCATTCGACAACATCAACCCACTGGGGGGTCAGCATGCCTAACATACTTTGGCTTCAGGGCGGAGCCTGTTCCGGCAACACGATGTCGTTTCTCAATGCCGAGGAACCGAGCGCCTGCGATCTCGTCACCGACTTCGGCATGAACGTCATGTGGCATCCGTCGCTCGGGATGGAACTCGGCGACAACCTGCAGCAAATGCTCAGGGACTGCGTTTCCGGGGCGATCAAGCTCGATATCTTCGTGTTCGAAGGCACGGTCGTCAACGCACCCAACGGCACCGGCGAATGGAACCGTTTCGCGGGCCGCCCGATGAGGGAATGGGTGCGCGAACTCTCCGATGCGGCGGATTTCGTCGTCGCGATCGGCGACTGTGCGACCTGGGGTGGCATACCCGCCACGGCGCCGAACCCCTCCGAATCCCAGGGCCTGCAGTTCTTAAAGCGCGACCACGGCGGCTACCTGGGTACCGACTTCCGCAGCAAGGCCGGGCTGCCCGTCATCAACATACCGGGCTGCCCGGCGCATCCCGACTGGGTCACGCAGATACTCGTCGCCGTCGCCACCGGCCATGCCGGCGATCTCAGCCTGGACGAATTCCAGAGACCGAAGACCTTCTTCCAGAGCTTCACGCAAACGGGCTGCACCAGGAACATGCACTTTGCCTACAAGGTTTCCGCAACCGAGTTCGGCCAGCGCAAGGGCTGCCTCTATTACGATCTCGGCTGCCGCGGCCCGATGACCCATTCGCCATGCAACCGGATCCTCTGGAACCGCGTTTCGTCCAAGACCCGCTCCGGCATGCCCTGTCTCGGCTGCACCGAACCCGAGTTCCCGTTCTTCGATCTTGCGCCCGGCACGGTGTTCAAGACCCAGACGGTCATGGGCGTACCGAAGGATTTGCCGACGGGCGTGGACAAGAAAGGCTACGTCAAGCTGACGGGCGCGGCCAAGGCAGCGTCGCCGGCCTGGGCCGAAGAAGACATTTTCGTGGTCTGACCCGGACCCGTAACGACATTTGGAGCAGAGAACAATGAGTGCACAGGTACAAACACTGGATATTTCTCCGGTCGGGCGCGTCGAGGGCGACCTCGACGTCCGCGTCGACATCGAAGACGGCGTCGTTACGAACGCGTGGACCTCGGCGGAACTGTTTCGCGGATTCGAGATCATCCTCCGCGACAAGGACCCCCAGGCCGGCCTGGTCGTCACGCCGCGCGCCTGCGGCATTTGCGGTGCGTCACACCTGACCTGCGCCGCCTGGGCGCTGGACACGGCATGGCAGACCGAAGTGCCGCGCAACGCGATCATCGCGCGCAACCTCGGCCAGCTCGCAGAAAGCCTGCAAAGTCTGCCGCGCCATCACTACGGGCTGTTCCAGATCGACCTGACCAACAAGAACTACCGCTCGAGCCCGTTCTACGAGGAGGCCGTCAAGCGCTGGGCGCCGTTCACCGGTACGAACTACGAACAAGGCGTGACGATTTCGGGGCGGCCGGTGGAAATCTACGCACTGCTCGGCGGCCAGTGGCCGCACTCCTCCTATATGGTACCGGGCGGCGTGATGTGCTCGCCGACCCTGAGCGACGTGACGCGCGCCTGGTCGATCCTCGAGCATTTCCGCACCAACTGGCTGGAGTCGATGTGGCTGGGCTGTTCGCTGGAACGTTACGAGGAGATCAAGACTTACGACGACTTCATGGCCTGGCTGGACGAGAAACCCGAGCACGCCAATTCGGATCTCGGCATGTACTGGCGCATGGGCGTGGACGTCGGGCTGGACAAGTTCGGCCACGGTCTCGGCAAGTACGTCTCCTGGGGTTACCTCCCGCACGAAGACAAGTACCAGAAACCGACCGTCGAATCCCGCAATGCATCGCTGCACATGCCGAGCGGCGTGTACGATAGCGCTTCCGATACACATGCCCTGATGGAACAGGGGTTCACCCGAGAGGACGTGACCCATGCCTGGTACGACGAACCCGGCGGACCGGTACATCCCTACGATCGCACCACGAAGGCGACACAGCAGAACAAGGGCGATTTCGATGCCAAGTATTCCTGGGCGACGGCCGTACTCCACGAGGCGCACGGTCACCTGGAAGCCGGGCCGCTTGCGCGGGAACTGGTCTACGGCGGCAAGCACATGGAGAGCTGGCAGTACAGCGACGGCCTGCTTCTCGACATGTACAAGAACATGGGTGGCGCCAGCGTGCTGTTGCGGCATTTCGCACGCATGCACGAAGCCAAGTACATTTACCGGCAGATGGAGCATTGCCTGCGCGAACTGAAACTGAGCGAGCCGTTCTATACCAAGCCCAAGGAACAGGACGGGCGTGGCTGGGGCGCGACGGAAGCCATACGCGGCGCACTGTGCCACTGGATCGAAGTTGAAGGCGGCAAGATCAAAAACTATCAGATTATCGCCCCGACGACCTGGAACGTCGGTCCGCGCACCGGCGAGGGCGAACGCGGCCCCATCGAGGAAGCGCTCGTCGGCACCCCGATCGCCGATCCGGCCGACCCGGTGGAAGTGGGCCATGTCGCAAGGTCCTACGACTCCTGCCTCGTTTGCACCGTACATGCGCACGACGCGAAGACCGGCAAGGAACTCGCCAGATTCCGGACTGCATAAGCGCGTCAGGCCAACGCGCTCCGGGGGAGGATTCCATTTGTGCGCCGTCCAGGCACGGCGCACGCTTTCCCCGGCATCCTGTTAGGTAGAAGGAAGAACTGTGAGCAAAGCCGACGACGATGCCCTTCGCGACAAGATCGGTGAGATTCTCGCCGGCGGACTGGAAACGAAGACGGAACCGTTTCCCGAGGACAATCGCCAGTTCGAGTTGCTGCTGAACGAACTCAGGGACATCGACTCCGATGATCTGGAACAGAAACTCGTGGTCGGCGGTTTCGTCGACCATCCCTATGGCGAAGACGACCAGCGGTGCCTGGAATGCATGTACTACCTGGTGCACAGGAAGTGGTGCGACCTGCCGGAACTTGCCGTGCCGGTAGAACCGGAATGGTGGTGCCGCCTGTGGCGTATCTGAACCGGCACAGGTAAACCGAAATGGCCGACACTTCGGATGACGCACTTCGCAAGCTGCTCGAAACCCGCCTGAAAGCGGGTCTGCATACGGAAATCGAGCCCCGCGCCTACTCGCACGAGGAGGTGCTTGAGGTCATCGGCCGCTTGCAGGCTCTGGACGCCGACGACTACGACGGCAAGCTCGCGGTAGGCGGCTTCACGCTGGATCCCCACAATCCCACCGGCGAGGAAGGCGACGAACAGGCCTGCGAGACCTGCATGTACTACGTCGTGCATCGCCGGTTCTGCGAGCTGCCGGAACTGATGCTGCCGGTCGAGCCGGAATGGTCCTGCCGGCTCTGGCGGATCTGAGCGAATGCTGACGATCATCGGCTGCGGCAACCCCAATCGCCGGGACGACGGCGTCGGTGTCGAAGTCGCCCAGCGGCTCTCCCGGTGGCTGCAAGCACACCGCGTTTCGGGCGTCCAGGCCATCGACGCCGGAACCGCGGGCATGGAAGTCATGTTCCGCGCGCGCGGCAGCGACGCCCTGATCGTCGTCGACGCGAACGACAGCGGTTCCGAACCCGGGGCGATCTTCGAGGTACCGGGCGAGGAACTCGCCAACGTGCCGGAACCCGGTTACAACCTGCACGATTTTCGCTGGGATCATGCCCTTTACGTCGGCCGCCGGATTTTCCGGGAGGAGTTCCCGGCGGACGTGACCGTATACCTGGTCGAGCGCGAAGACCTGTCCTTCGGTATCGGGCTGAGCGATCCCGTCGAGACGGCCGCGGCGACGGTCGTCGACCGCATCATCGATCGTGTCCGTGGCATCGCCGGTGGCGCGGACGCATGACCTGCGTCGAGATCCGCCGCGGCAGCATTTACCTGTCGGCAGACGCCTACGAGACTTACTTTGCCCGGGTCGGGGCCGTCGCCGTTCTCGCCGACGGTGACGACCTCCTGATTCTGCCGATCCGGGCCGGCGGCGGCGGCATGCTCGTCAAGGTCCGGAACTCCGCCGGCGACCGGGTCATCCATGCGGCGGAACGGCTGCAGTCGCTCGGCATATCCTTCGAGACGACGGCCACGGTACCGGCGCACTGGGACAGCGAGGCATCGGCGCTACGGGCGCGTTTATCCGCTTGAGCCTTCTATACGCCCTGCGTGGCGACGCCACGCACCGGTGTCCTCCGCCAAAATTACCGTCACGCGGCGAGCTGCAAGGAATACTCATGATGCAGGCCGCCGAGAACCGGCCGGGTGGCGACGCGAGCACCACCCGGCAGTTCGTGCCGGTGTGGCTGCAACTCGGCCGGCAGACAGGGGCGCGGATACGGAAAACCAGGACCCAGCGCACTGTGAGGCCTGCCAGTGTCGAAGTGCCGGACTCATTCCGTTAGCACCCCGCACAAGTGCCGCTCACCCAGCGGGATCAGATAATCCGGACATTCGCGCCGGCTAGTTTCGATCGTCCGTTCGGAAATGCCGTTGGCTTGAGGCATTCGGACAGGCGTCTTGAGAGTCTGCAAATTCTGAAGCCTGACCGATTCATCCAGCCGGCTCGAAAACCTGGCATCCCGATCGCGGATCAGGCATCTATACCGATGTTCACTCGGAATGGCCTCCCGGAGTTGCTGGAGCGTCCAGTCGCCTGTCGGATGCCGGGTTACGTTTTAGTGCAGGATCCGGCGTGTCGCGTGCTCAACTACGACGAATACATGGAGTACCCTGAAGGTCGCCGTTACGACCGTGAAGAAATCGCAGGCCACGATCGCTTCGGCGTGGTTCCGGACGAATGTCGTCCAGCGTTGGTCGGTGATGGCCCTCCCAGGCCCGCCGCCTGGATGCTCCGGCATGTACCTCCGGACCGTGCGGGGCGATACTCGCAAGCCCAGCTACATCAAGAGCTCATTGGCGATCCGTTCCTCGCCCCAGGTTGGGTTTTCTGAAGCCATTTGCCGTATCAACCTACGCACGGTGCAGGGCAAGGCGGGTCGACCGGGCCGGGACTTCAGCTTCCAGAAGAGCCGAAAACCCTCGCGATGCCAGCGGATCAGCGTCGCTGGCCTAACGACGACCAGTGCCTCCCGCCAGTTGAACGCTCGGGACAACCAGACTATGGCGACACGCGTCGCGTCATCCGCCCTCCTCGGCTTTATTTCCCGCTCCTGATACAGCGCCAACTGCTTCCGCAGGAACAGATTCTCGGCAGCCAACTTCTGATTCGGTCGATTGCAGAACACCATGTATTGCAGCGCCGTCGCCGCAACGGCGAAAAGTGCTCGCGTCAGCCGCCGAACGGCGCCTACGCGCTTCAACGCCGTCTGAAGATCCAGTCCCAGCATTCCCCGTTCCGATCGTTCCAGAATGCGTTGATTTTAAGTGGTGTTCAGAGAATTTTGCGGACCACAGGCAATGTATGTCCTCCTCCACGCACTCGCCTCGTCAATGCTCATGCTCGGCGCGAGAAATCAGCCGATTTCGCTTTACGGGACACGCCGGGCCACGGTGCTGGTGGCGGCGGCGCCACTCACCCTGCCTGTTTACTTTATGTTCCGGCCCGAGCCACATGACGGAGTTAGTTTTCGCATTGCGCAACTGACGGTCGTTGCCATTTTCCTCTTTTTCGCTTGCCGGCCACTCAAGCGGCTCCCGTTGGTCACTTAACGTTTCGAGATCGGCTGTCTGTTCGCATTTTGCCGACTGGCAATAGCTGCTGAGCAAAGTGCCAATCCTTTCGTCGCGCCCGCTTAGGACGACGCATCATCGGCCGTGCTTATTGCAGTCGCTTTAGTGTACAGAGACCGTGACGCTCATGGCGTACGAGGTGTTGTCCAGGAGTCCGTTAGCAAGTTGCCCGATCGATCGCATGGCTCTACGCACAACATGAGTCGTCTTTTCTACTACGCGGCTTTATTGATAACGTCTTCGAGGCGAGCGTAGCTGTACTCCATGCCATCGGTCATGCCGGAGGCGACGGCGTCGTCACGCGCTGCCTTCGACGCGAACGTCATATTGCAGATGAGCGTGGTGGTGCCATTTCGCTCGCTCAGGTCAAGCGAGACGATGCACGGATCGCCGACCGGCATCGAGTAGTCCATATCGCCCGGATCGTAGTACTCCTCTTGCGCGATGTGTGATGGCGCGTTGACATTGGTGAAGGTGCCGTAAAAACCGAACTGCTTGCCGTCTTCCGGGTTCGTCCATTGCCACCTGTACTTGCCGCCGACGCGCACATCCATATCGCACATAGACATGTCCCAGCCGGGGTAGCCGGTCTGCCACTTCCGCACAAGTTCGGGCTTGGTGTGCGCATCAAAAACAAGCTGACGCGGTGCATCGAACCAGCGTTTCACCCGAACTTCGCGATCACTCGGCAACGTGACTTGTGCTCGTGCTGGCATTTTTGTCGCTCCACTTTTCGTGACGTTCGTGCAAAGGACGAAAGGACCACCGCTGACATTCGACGTGCTATTTTCTTCGCTTCATAGCTGTCGTCTTTTCGTCTCATGCTTCAAAGTTTCCAGCAGAGCATCTAGGCGCACGTAGTTCGCTTCCCATATGTCGCGATAGTGCTCGAGCCATTGGTTTGCCGCTTCCAGCGCTGCTGGCTCGATTTTGCGCGGCCGACGTTGCGCATCCTGCCCTGTGGAGATCAGACCCGCATTCTCGAGCACCTTGAGGTGCTTTGAGATAGCCGGCTGGCTGATGGAGAAGGGCTCGGCAAGCTCCATCACTGTCGCCGCGCCTTCCGCCAACCGGGCCAGTATGGCCCGCCGGGTGGGGTCGGCGAGCGCGGCGAAGGTGGCGTCCAGATTAAGTTCCATTTTGGTTATATAACCGATTAGTTTTTTTCGGTCAAGGGAAACGTGCGGCGAAAGCCGCTGTTACCAGCTTATGGCCGTCGGCGTGCCAATCTGTGTCTACCGTCGATAGCCGAGGTCGACCACCCTTGTCCTCCGCAAAAATTACCGTCACGCGGCTAACTGCAAAGAATACTCATGATGCAGGCCGCCTAGGACCGATCGGGCGGCGATGCGAGAACCAGCCGGCAAGTCGTGCCGGTCTGGTTGCAACTTGGCCGGTAAGTATTTCGGCGGCTTCGGAATATCAGGACCAAGAGCGCTGTGAGGCCGGGCGGTGTTGAAGTGCCGGACCCATTCCGCCAGCAGCCTATATAAGTGCGGCTCTCCGAGCGGGATCATATAGTCGAGGCATTCGCGACGGATAGTCCCAATTGTCCGTTCGCAAATAGCGTTCGCTTGAGGCATCCGGACAGGCGTCTTGAGAGTCCGCATATGCAAAGCCCTGACTGATTCATCCAGACGGCTGGAAAATTTGGTATCCCGGTCACGGATCAGGAACCGATACCGATGATCACCCGGAATGGCTTCCCGGAGCTGTTGGAGCGTCCAGTCACTCGTCGGATGCCGTGTGACGTTGCAGTGCAGGATTCGGCGGGACGCGTGCTCGACCACGACGAATACGTAGATTACCTTGAAGGTCGCCGTCACCACGGTAAAAAAGTCGCAGGCCACGATCATTTCGGCGTGATTTCTTACGAATGTTGTCCAGCGTTGGTCGGTAACTCGCTTCCCTGGTTCATAGCCTGGATATTCGGGCATGTACTTCCGAACCGTTCGAGGCGAAACTTGCAGACCTAGCTTGATCAAGAGCTCATTCGCAATCCGTTCCTCGCCCCAGGTTGGGTTTTCCGAGGCCATTTTGCGTATCAATTTCTGAACTGCCTGCGGCAAGGCCGGCCGACCGGGCCGGGACTTGAGCTTCCAGCAGAGCCGAAAACCCTCGCGATGCCAGCGGATCAGAGTCGCTGGCTGAACGATGACCAGTGCCTCCCGCCAGTCGAACACTCGGGACAACCAGACCATGGCGACCCGTGTCGCGTCATCTGCCCTCCTCGGCTTTAGTTCCCGCTCGTGAAACAGTGCCAACTGCTTCCGCAGGAACAGATTCTCGGCAGCCAACTTCTGCTTCGGTCGGTACCAGCTCGCGATGTACTGTAGTGCCGTCGCCGCAACGGCGAAAAGTGCTCGCGTCAGCCGCCGAACGGCGCCCACGCGCTTGCACGCCGTCTGAAGATCCAGTCCCAGCATTCCCGTTCCGATTGTTTCAGAATGCGTTGATTTTAATGGTGTTCAGAGATTTTTGCGGACCACACTGCGAACGCGCTTTCGAACGTACCATCGCTGAACACATGCGTGACTAACTTGATGATCCAAAGAAACTCGGCAATCGCCTGAGCTGCCGCCAAAACGGGTGGAATTGGATGGACAATTGGATGCGCCTGTGACATGCTCCTAAATGGATGGAATTGGAGGTAGAAATGGGTGGCAGCATTCGAACGGGCACGCTGGAGATCACCCCGGAAATTCTCAAGCTAATCGCCGAGATCGACGAATTCAAAGGCGCGTGGGCCGTGATCGGTCGAATATCGCCGGACCGGCTGACCTCACTGCGGCGAGTCGCCACGATCGAGAGCATTGGTTCATCGACCCGCATCGAAGGGGCACGCTTAAGTGACCGGGAGGTCGAGCATCTGCTGGCCGGACTGGATGTGAAGGAATTTGCTTCCAGGGACGAAGAAGAAGTCGCCGGCTACGCCGACGTCATGGAAAACGTCTTCGCCCATTGGGAGGATATTCCGCCCACCGAAAACCACATCAAGCAGCTCCATCGAGACCTGCTGCAGTATTCGTCCAAAGACGAACGGCATCGCGGCAGCTACAAAACACTCGACAACCACGTTGAAGCGATCGGGCCGGACGGGGAAAGTCTCGGCATCGTCTTTCAAACCGCCAGCCCCTTCGATACGCCGCGGTTGATGGCCGAACTGACGGAGTGGCTACGGGATGAGCAGAAAGCGCAGAATCTGCACCCGCTGATCCTGATCGCCGTATTCATCGTCGTGTTCCTGGAAATTCATCCCTTTCAGGACGGCAACGGGCGCTTGTCCCGTATTCTGACAACGCTGCTGTTGCTTCGTGCTGGCTACGCCTACGTCCCCTACAGTTCCCTGGAAAGCACCGTCGAGCAGAACAAGGACGTCTACTATCTGGCACTTCGCCAGACGCAGGGGACGATCCGGTCCGCCGAACCGGATTGGCAGCCCTGGCTCGGTTTCTTTCTCGAGTCGCTGCAAAAACAAAAGGTGCGGCTTGAAAAGAAGATTGAGAGAGAACGCCTGATTCTCGGCGATCTGCCCGAGCTGTCGGTGCAAATTCTCGAACTATGCCGCGAGCGCGGGCGTATCACCGTATCCGAAGTAGCAAAAGCAACCGGCGCCAACCGCAACACGATCAAGGACCACCTCAAAGCGCTCACCCGTGCCGGGCATCTTGAACAACATGGCGCGGGCCGGGGTTCCTGGTATGGGCTTTCCTGAGCGCGTCGCGCCTCCAACCATATTTCTCGGCAAAGTGATGAGAATAAGTGGGGCAGACTTTTTGCCCCGTTTTCCGCTAGCCTGTTCGGCACACAAACGATAGAGTCTCCTCCATCAACGCGAAAGACCGTTGATTCAATACTTGCATTAACACCGTCGTCGTTGCGGTATATCAACGACACCTGCTCCGAGTTACGGAGCGCCCAAAGCGCTGGAAGGGATTGTGAAAAGCAGCGCGCGGCCTGAGCCGACAATCCCCTCTTAGTGACCCAACGCGGTTTGCCTCAGTCTACGAGTAGCCGCGCCCCAACCTGACGCTTCGGCGCCAGGCTTCCACTTCATTGCGCCGTCCCCTGGCGCAACCCTTGGCTTAATCGCAACAGCCGATCACGGTGTTGCTGCCGTCATGCCGGATGCGTGACCCAGCAATCCTCGCGATCGATGCCCTGTTGCACCGTCTGCCCGTCTTTGTGAGCCCGTCCCGGGCGCACAGAGACGGGCCTCTTTGAACTGGCGCAAGTCTGCGTCCCAACCGGCTTTGGCCGTGCTGCGGCACGGATCAATTGCCATCAAAACGCCCTGACCGGCGGCCCGTCAACGGACTGACTGGCGCAGCCCCACCCCATTCCGCGGCATACGTCGTTCCGGGTGGGTCAGGCGTTAACGACATGCAGCGGCACGCCAAGCGCTGCACCCAGGCCTCAGCAATGGCCAACCACGCTGTGACCGCCAGCAACCCTGCGGTTTTTCACTCACGCGCCATCAGGAATGACCGTGGTTAACCGTTCGAACACAACATTTTTTTGGATTTATTGGGAGGTCACTGCAATGAGGAAAACCAACAGCGACCGTAATTTCGGTTACGGCAAACAGATGGCCTGGGCCGGCAAGCAGGCGCTGCGCGCCAACTTCGGCGACGGGCGCTACAACACGGTGGGGAGTCATGCCGAGCGATTTCGACACTTTGCGACCTGGTGCAAAGAGCAGACGCAGATCCGCGATGCAACAGAGATCACCCGCGAGGACGTCCAAGAGTACTGCCGGTCCCTGGCCGAGCAGGTGGATGCGGAGGACATCAAGGTGTCCTATGCGATCAACCTGATCTCGAGCGTCAACGTCACGCTCAGTTCCCTGCGCGGCGATGACAAGCTGCGCGTGAGGCCATCACAGGAAGTCGGGGCAAGAAACCGCACCCGGCGCGATCCGCCGGCGGGCCTGCGCCAGCACGACGTGCGCCAGTGTGCCGATCGACTGCGTCGGGACGGCCACGCTCGGATCGCCGCGACCATCGAAGTCGCGAGGGCTTTTGGTCTAAGACGCCGGGAGGCCTCGATGCTGAATGCGCGCGCCGCCCTGGGTCAGGCATCAAAACGCGGCGCAATAAACATCACGGCCGGCACCAAAGGCGGCCGTGGCCATCGAGTGGATCGCTGGGTTCCGGTCACGCCCTACACAATGCAATTACTAAGGCGGGCCGCCGACGCCCAGGGCAAGGCGCGTAACCTCATCGAACCCGAGCTGTCCCTCAAGCAATGGTTCAGCCGCTTGCGTCACGCCTGGTCCTCGGTCCGGGACGACTATGGCCTGAAGAAGTTCCACGACCTGCGCGCGGCCTATGCCTGTGCGCGATATCGGGAATTGACCGGCCACGCTGCCCCCGTCGTCGCGGGCCGGCGGATCGCGGATCTCGGTGCCGATCGTGAAGCCAGGCAGACCATTGCCCAGGAACTGGGTCATGGTCGCGATGAAGTCGTCAAGTCTTATGTCGGAGGCACGCAATGAGGCGGCCGGCGAATCAACGCATTGCGGGTCTGCAAGCGAGGTCGCTGCTGGCCAAGCGCTTGCCCGGCTCGCGACGCGGCACCGTGCGCCAGCACCTGGCCCGGTCACAGCGGATCGCCGAGCTCATCTGGCGGCGCTGGCACGTGGGACCGGGTCAGTGGCGACTGAAACATCTGCGCTGGTACCTGCTCACGCGTACCGCCCATTTGGGTAGCGGTACGCGCTACCGGCACTGGCTCACCGTGCGCCTGTTGATCGTGGCGCTGGACAAGGGCGGCTGGATCGAGCGGCTCGACGGGCCCTGGGTCCGACCGAACGGTGAGCGCGGTGCATTGAAGCCCGGCCGGCCGCCGAACCTGCCCAACCCGCCGGCGGATTGGGACTCGAGGCCATGACGAGCAAGGGCCTATCAACGAGCGCTCCGGCAACAGCCGGGCTGCTGCCGCGGCTGATTCGCTTGCGCGATGCGCCGTTTTACCTCGGCATGGACCGCAATCGCTTCAACGCCGAGGTGCGCCGGCACCTCACCAATATTCGCATCGGTCGACAGGGCATCGCCTTCGACCGCCTTGAACTGGACGCCTGGGTGGAGGACTATGTCTCGTGCAACGGGCGTCGTCCGAAGGCCTCAATACCGGAGGACGACACATGTCAAAACGTAACCAAATGCCTGGGCTCCGCCAGAAAGGCGGCACCTGGCACATCGAAAAGCGCTGCCGATTCGCACCGGGAGGGTGGCTCCGCGAAAGCACGGGCACATCTTCGCGCGTTGAGGCAGAGCGAATCTTGATCCGCCGTTTGGCGGAAGTGGAGGAAGACGCACGACGACACGAGGCCGCGATCTACTCGTTTGAGGAATGCGGTTTGCGCTACCTCGATGAGATCGCACACAAGTCTTCGGCCGATACTATCGCGATGCACCTGGACCAGCTCTTTCCCTTCGTCGGGCACCTCCCGGTCGCCCAGGTCCATGACGGCACGATCAAGCCGTTCATCGACCAACAACGACAGCGTGGATTGTCGCCCAAGTCGATCAACAACGCCCTGGGCGTCGTCTCGACGGTGCTGAACCGGGCGGCAAGGGTCTGGCGCGATGCCGATGGACAACCCTGGCTGGCGCAGGCCCCGGCGATGATCAGCCGGTTATCGATAAAGGGTAAGCGCTCAATGAACTACGGGGTATACATCGGTCGCGAAGGGGCGTGACGCTCAGTGGTTCTTTTTGCTGATCTCGATGACATCGGCGCTCGATACA
>MDTA01061256.1_pt1 | contig 42417 bp, 38 predicted proteins | sample 811151 | NCBI WGS metagenome assembly MDTA01 (sample SAMN05326648, study PRJNA326480) | marine metagenome | isolation source: seawater | place: Indian Ocean: South | collected 2010
CAAAAACCAATACAAACAGTTTTGTTAGTCTTTGTATTTTTAGCATTATTTGTTATTATTGTGAATAAGCTCTGGGGAGTAGATTCTCAAAGACCATAATCTGAAACAAATATCCGCAGCACTCATGAGTCATAAAATATTGTGATTAATTGTGATTCTACTACCCGACTACCCTGATCGAGTGATTCGAGATCATAGAGTTCGAGTTGAAAGAATAGCATTATCTGTAACTTTTTTACTTATTTTTTCTGCATCCTGGTGGTTATTCTCTGGTTTATTTGGTTCGCCAGAGCTATTACCTCGCTTAGGCCCAATATCTATGATATTTATTTCTTCATTAGTTGTAATTGACTTGATTGATTATGGACTAATTCAGAGATCTAGATTAGGTGTAATTGCTAATATCTCTTATCCTAGTTTGTTAGCATTATCAGTCTCTAATATCGAATATAATGACGCTTTAATATCGGGATTAATATATTTTCTATTAGCAATATTTCTTTGGTCTGTTGCTAGAAAAAACCTTTCTATAACTCATTCATCTAGAAGATGGAGAGGACTGACTAGTTTTCTCGGACTCGCATTTGCAGCCTCAATTATGTATTCCATTTCGTCGGAAATGTACGTTTATTTATTTGTCTTAATTTGTGTATTAGTTACTATGGCTCCTGACTTATTATCCAAGGATATGAATCACAAATCAAGAAAAAAATTCATCAAGAAACTTGATACCGTTGAAGGGCAAGTATTACTATTACGAAGCAAAGGAATCTCTCTAGAACAAGCCTCTTCAATTTTGAAGAAAGCAAGAGAGGAATGTTGGAATGATCCTGAGAGAGGCATGGAGGCAATATCACTCGCTGAAGAAGAAATTGAAAGAGTTCAAGCGTTGACTAGAGACTTAGATGACATAAAACAAGAAACTTATCTATTTTTGAAGAAAGCAGAATCCATAGCCCCTGGAATAAACGGTCCAAGAGAGGCATTTGAATCTGGAGAAAAAGAATCTGATTTCGGGTCACTAAGGGAAGCAGAGATATTTTTCCGGCTTTCCAAAAAGAAGTCCGAGGAGGTAATTCAATATTGGCAAAATGCAGTTGATGAAATTGCAGGTGCTGAAGAATTAATCTCTAATATTCAACAGATCCAATTAGACTCAATAAAAAATATAATTGATTCTGCAAAGGAAGCACTTGAATCGGAGAATCCAATTGAAGCAATTAAGATAGCATCTTCAGTTTCCGGACATCTTGACAGTTTAGAAGCTACTACAATAGAAGCCAAAGAAGCAATAATCGAAGCAGAAAAGGCAATCCAAGATGTTGATGACAGTTTCTCAATTAGTACTAAAGAGAGATTATTAGAGTCAAAGAATGCATTAGATTCAGGCAATTCTTCACTTGCTAAAGGATTGGCTACAAGTATTATCAGAGATATAAATAAGGTTTCTGAATCCATGCAAAAAGTACAACGCGCACTTAGGCAGAGGAAAAAATTGATTGCAAGATTTCCTACTGGCCAATCTGGTGATGGGTGGAGAAACGAATTGAAGAATATTGAAGATAAAGTAGATTTAGAACAGTGGGTTGAAGCATCTAGACTTTTAGAATCACTTACAAAAGATCTTCAAATATATGAAAAATCAAAATCAGAGGCTTTAGAATTATACACATTCGTAGAAAGTGAGTGGATTGACTTAAGAAAAAAACTAGATTCTTCTAACATTAAAGTCAATGATCCAATGAGAATGAACGCTGAGAGCAAAATTTCTGGATGTAAGAAATTATTAGATGAAGGAGATATAGACTCTACACTTTCATTATTAGGAGAAACCGATGAAATCATCGAGAACCTTAGACGAAGAATCTAGGAGTCATTTTTATTTTTTTCTACACAATATGGGCAATAAGAATCAAATTTATAATCATTAGATCTTCTTTCTTTCTTCGTTAGAGGTTCTCTACAAGCGAAGCACATTGAGTATTCTGTTTCATTTAAATCGGTATCTACTGCAACTCTTTGATCAAAGACAAAACAGTCCCCATTCCAATAAGAACCATCAGTCTCTTCAAAATATCCAAGAATGCCGCCCTCTAATTGTTTGACATTTTCAAATCCTGCATTCATCATTACCACTGATGCCTTTTCACATCTGATTCCACCTGTACAATACATTACTATTTGTTTTGTTTTATACTCTTCAGGAAGGTCTGAGATGGCTTCTGGAAAATCTCTGAATGTTGATAAATTGAGATCAATTGCATTCTCAAATAAACCCACTCTAGTTTCATAATCATTTCTTGTATCTAGAATTAATATATCTTCATTATTATCTAACATATTCTTAAAATCTTGAGGTTTGATATTAGGTGCAGTGAATTCTGCTGGTCTAACTTCATCTAAACCTAATGAAATAATTTCCTTTTTAAGTCTAACAAGCATTCTTCTAAATGGTTGATAATCGGTGTAACTTATTTTTAATGGTATATCGGTGAATCTTTTATCAGATTCTAGGAATTCTATGTAAGAATCTATAGATTTTTTATTTCCAGCAAGAAAGAAATTAATTCCGTTCCTACTCAATAAAATAGTTCCTTTGAGATTTAGCTTTTCACAAATAAATCGGAAAGGTTGTCTTAGCTCATCTCTATCATCTAGATTTACAAAGCGATAACCAGCAATATTTACGATTTCCTCCTCTTCCATATAGAAACCTCGATATTTATTTTACTAATGATAAGTCTTTACTTCTAGAAGTAATTTCTTCGGATAGTTTTTCTAAGAATTCATTTAGAGGGACTCCATTACGTTGTTCTCCACTTCTTGGTTCGCCTTTCCGATCAATTCTAATCGAAACAGTTTTTCCTTTTTCTTCGTCTTCTCCTAGAATTAACATATATGCGGGACGCATTTTCCTATGCATACGTATTTTCTTCCCAATGGTTGCGTCTGAGTCATCTACAGAAACTCTAACTCCAATATCTGCTAAAGACTTCTCAACCTCTCTTGCATATTCTTTTTGTTTCTCAGAAATAGTAATTATTTGAATTTGTTTGGGTGATAGCCAAGTAGGGAAGTTTCCTGCCCAATGTTCTGTTAGGAATGCAACAAATCTTTCATGAGTTGATAGTGGTGCTCTATGAATGACAAATACTTCACCATTTTCTTCTCCCTTTTCATCTTTATAACTCAGTTCAAAACGTTCCTTAGCTGCAAAATCAAGTTGTATTGTAGACATCGATTCTTCTCTTCCTAAGGCTGTTGTAAACTGAATGTCGATTTTAGGTCCATAAAATGCTGCTTCACCGATTGCTTCTACATAAGGTACCTTTAGTTCATCCAATATTCTTCTTAGATGATTTTGAGTAGAATTCCAATTTTCTGGTTGTTTGATGTATTTATCAGTATTTTCAGGGTCCCAAAGCGATAATCTGAAGTGATAATTTTCAAACCCAAATGATGAATAATAATCTTGAACCATTTTTATATTACTCGCAACCTCTTGTCCAACTTGTTCAAGGGTACAATAGATGTGTGCATCATTCATTGATAACATTCTGACCCTTAATAGACCTGCTAAAGTTCCCGACATTTCATTCCTATACACTGTACCATACTCTGCAATTCTTAGTGGAAGTTCTCTATATGATCTTTTTTTATTACTAAAAACTAAGTGATGCATTGGACAGTTCATAGCTTTTAGATAATAAGTTCCATCATCCATTTCCATTGGGGGATACATTCCTTCAGCATAATGTGGGAGGTGGCCACTACATTCGAACAATTCTTTTTTCGCTAAAACTGGAGTTGTAACTCTATCATACCCATATTCATCTTCGGTTTCCAATGCATATCTTTCTATTTCTGATTTTAGAATTTCTCCGTTAGGTAGCCAAACTGGCAGGCCTTTTCCAATCATCTCATCGATCATATAAAGCTCCATTTCCTTCCCAATTTTTTTATGATCTCTTTTACTAGCTTCTTCGATTTGCCTTTGTCTTTCTTTCAACCCTTCTTTAGTTGCATAACACATACCATAAATTCGAGTCAGAGGTTCTCTATTCCTATCTGCCCTCCAATATGCCTGACTCGTACTTGTTAATTTGAACCATCTAAGGTGAGAAGTTGATGGTACGTGCGGGCCTCTACATAAATCAACAAAATCACCTTGTCTATAGGCGGTTGAACCGACTTCATTTCCTATTTTATCATCCATGATCTCAATTTTGAATTTATTTCCTTGAAACATTTCTCTTAATTCGCTATTTTCATATTCTTCTCTATGAATTTTAATATTTTCCCTAACAAGTTGTTGCATCCTTTTTTCTATTTTTTTGAGATCAGCATCGCCTATTGGATTCATATGGAAGTCATAGTAGAAACCATGTTCAATAGGCGGTCCTATTGTAGGCTTAGCATCGGGGAATATTTCAACAACAGCTTGCGCAAGTAGATGCGCGCAAGAGTGCCTAAGAATGTACAAACCCTGCTCTGATTCTCCTAAGATTGGCTCAATTTCACAATCTTCGTTGATTGTAAATGACATATCTCTTTCTATGCCATCAATATTTGCAGCTACTGCACCACTTCTTTTCCCATAGACATTCTGCAAGATCTCTCCTGCAGTAATTCCGGATGCGTATTCATGTGTTTCTTCGTCATTGATTTTTACTTGTATCATCGACATTCACTCCGCCTCCGTAATCTATCCCGACACGACAATGATATGAATACCTTGCTTATTTAATCACAAATGTAAAAGTTATTCCAGTAAAAATTGTGTTCCCGCTAAACCATCCACCATTTTTTGAATGTCATTCAGAGATCCAATCGCTGCTCTTTGTCCTGAGCGTTCAACAAAGGTACAGGCAGCCTCAACTTTTGGCCCCATCGAACCATTATCAAATTTATATTTTCTAATTTCTTCTGGTGTTGTTTTTGAAATAATTCTTTCCAAATCGCTCCCCCAATCAAGGTAAACTCCTTCTGTATCAGTTGCCATAATGAGTAAATCAGCATCTAACTCGAAGGCTAGTAAAGAACTGGCTCTATCTTTATCAATTACAACCTCGACTCCCTCTAATTTACCCTTTTCAGCGTAAGATGTAGGAATTCCGCCACCTCCTGCACATATGACCACTGTTCCCTTTTCCAATAACCAATGAATAGGCCTTAACTGAAAAATTCGATGAGGTTCCGGTGAAGGAACAACTCTTCTCCAATATTCTCCATCATTTTTAATGTCCCAACCTTTAATTTTTGCCAGATTTTTAGCCTCATCTTCAGTATATACTGGACCAATCGGCTTCGTTGGATTTGAAAATGCAGGGTCTTCGGGGTCTATTTCTACCATTGTTAGGATAGATGCAATAGGCTTTTCAATTGGTAGAAGATTGCCTAATTCTTGTTCAATCATATAACCAATCATCCCTTGAGTTTGCGCACCTAAAATATCAAGAGGATATTCTTCAACTTCTTTGTAAGCAGCAGACTGTAATGATAGAAGACCAACTTGAGGGCCATTTCCATGACTAATTACTACTTCATGTTCCTCAATAATTGGTGCTAAAGCTTTCACGGCGACTCTGATATTTTCTCTTTGATTATCAGCAGTCATTTCATCCCCTCTCTGAAGAAGAGCGTTCCCCCCAAGTGCAATTACGATACGCATTATGGTAAACCCGTAGGCTGTATTGATATTAACACACGCCCTTTGCGAGTGATATGATGCGCATTGGCTTGTTGGTTAATCCTGATGCTGGTTTAGGCGGTAGATTGGGCTTAAAGGGCTCAGATGGCCAAGCTAATTTTGCTCGTTCAATGGGTGCAGAAGACAGGGCAGGTCCAAGAGTAAGTGATGCCTTGTTATATTTCAGTAAAATTTATGATAATGACAAAGATATCCAATGGTATACAAGCAAGGGAAGAATGGGTAGCCAATGGATACCTGATAATATCTCTATAGGTAATTTCAACTTAATTCATGAATCTCCAGGATTTACAAGCCAGTCTGATACCTCCACATTAGTCTCTCTGCTCATTGATTCAAATATTGATTTAATACTGTATGCTGGTGGTGATGGAACCACACGAGATATAGTATCGGCTTTAGATTCTCAAAATAAATCTAGTATACCCGTAATTGGTATTCCTTGTGGTGTTAAAATGCATTCTGGATGTTTTGCTTCATCTCCTAAAGCTGGTGCAGAAGTACTTTCGTCATGGTTGAATGGGGATTTGTTACTATCCAGTACCGAAGTTCTTGATTTAGATGAAGATAAATATCGAAATGGCGAATGGGTAGTTAGATTGTATGCCGAAGTTAAGACACCTGCATCTCCCAGATGGATGCAAGGTGCTAAAATGAGAGTTGAGGCAACAGGCGAAGAAGAGATAATAGAAGGACTTGCAGATCACATTCGAGAGTTGTTAATTCATGATGATAGATTAGTTATCTGGGGTTCTGGTGGGACATTGAGAACAATTTCTAACATGATTGGTTTTGAGGGGACAGTTCTAGGGATTGATGCTACATTGGGTAAAGAACAGGTAGGAACCGATCTTAATGAAGAACAACTAATTGACATTTTATCTTCACACAATGGCGAAGTTACTTTGCTCTTGTCTCCTATGGGTGGCCAAGGTTTCCTTATAGGGAGAGGTAATTTACAACTTTCTCCTAGTGTTTTAAGAAAAATACCAATTGATGACATATTAGGTGTAGTTACTCCCGCTAAATTGATTTCTGTCCGTCGTTTACGTATAGAAACCGGAGATGAAATGTTGGATAATAGATTCTCTGAGAAAAAATATATGAAAGTATTACAAGGATATAGAACTACTAGAGTACTCCCAATAATTGTTGATTAATTTCAAATCTTTTGCCCTATTGAAGCCATTAAAAGTCCCAAAAACGGAGGACTGGGCCTCCCCGGTCTTGATTTAAATTCTGGATGATATTGTGTTCCGACGTAATATGGGTGGTCTTTTAACTCCATAATTTCACATCTCTGACCAGTTTCATCTTTGCCAACATACATTAATCCCGCACTTTCAATTTTTGAGATTAGTTCTGGATTTACCTCGTATCTGTGCCTATGTCTCTCATCAACATGTGATTGATTTCCATAAAGCCTCTTTATTTTACAGTCTTCTACGAGAAACGGTGTTGGTTTTGTCCCCAGCCTCATTGTTCCACCCATATGTGTCTTTGATATCTCTGGCATGAATACTACTGCTGGTTGAGATGTATCTTCATCAAATTCAGTGGAGTTTGCATCCTTCATACCCAATACATTTCTGCAGAATTCTATTGTCGCAATTTGTAAACCAAGACAAACTCCAAGATATGGTATTTTATTGACTCTAGCATATTCTGCAGCCCTTATCTTGCCCTCTATGCCTCTGATTCCAAAACCACCTGGGACAAGTATTCCATCCGAATCCTTTAGTGCATCCCAAGCCTCAGTATATTTTTCATAATTTTCTTGTTTTATCTTTTCGTCTAGATTCTCTGCTTCTATCCAATTAATTTGAAGTTTACGATTTACCTCAAATGATGAATGCTGTAATGCCTTGATCACACTGAGATATGAATCTGACAGTCCAGTATATTTACCAACCATGGCAATTTTTACTACTTCTTCAAGATTATCTACGGTTTCAGCCATTCTTATCCAATCATCTAAAAGAGGCCTTGTTTTTGGTAAATCAAAACCAATTTCTTTTGAAAGTACATCACTAACTCCTTGTTCTTCTAATAGAATTGGAATCCGATATATATTCGATACATCATGAGCTGAAACCACGGCATCTGGAGATACATGACAAAAAGCTGCCAACTTCACCCTTGTTTCTTCGTCTAATGGGTTCTCTGATCTACAAACAAGAATATCTGGAATAATACCCAGCCCTCTCAGTTCTTTTACAGTATGTTGAGTTGGCTTTGTTTTTTGTTCCCCAACAGTCCCCATTACAGGTACTAAACTCACATGGACAAAGCAAATATTTTCTTCTCCAACTCTAAACTGGAACTGCCTTAAGGCTTCTATAAACGGTGCACTTTCAATATCTCCTACAGTCCCTCCTAATTCAATTACACAAGCATCTGGAGTATTATTTGTCCCGTCACTCGGTGTATTAGCAACTCTTTCTATCCACTCTTGAATTTCATTTGTAATATGCGGGATGACCTGTACAGTTTTACCAAGATAGTCACCTCTCCTCTCTCTTTCAATCACAGATTGGTAAACTTTACCTGTAGTTATGTTATTATCCTTGGTTAATGATATATCTAGAAATCTTTCATAATTCCCTAAATCCAAGTCAACTTCTCCCCCATCATCCAAAACATATACCTCGCCGTGTTCGAACGGCGACATCGTTCCAGCATCACAATTCAGATACGGGTCAATCTTTACAGAAGTGACGCTCAGTCCTGCGGATTTCAGTAATACTCCTATGCTACTCGCTGTAATCCCTTTACCTAGTCCTGACAAGACGCCTCCCGTGACTACAACATACTTCATCCAATCAACGGGGTTTGAAGCCAACATACCTTGCCTATCAACATTCCTTATACTTAGTCCAAAAAACAATCTTTGCTAAGTCTAAGTATCTCCATCTCTCCGGTCGACTATGATTGGACGCGAGGGTGGCCGTATATTGGTCACAGGAGCACTTGGTCAGATTGGTACCGATTTAGTACAATCGTTAAGAGACATTTATGGTTCTGATATGGTAATAGCTAGTGATATCAGAGAGAAACCAAATCATCCATGTATTCTAAATGGTCCGTATATCAATCTAGATGTACTTGACAAAGATCGAATTTTTCAAATTATTAATGATCAAAACATCAAAATCATTTATCATTTAGCCGCAATTCTTTCCGCAAGGGGTGAAGAAAATCCGGAATTATGTGAATTGATTAATGTAGAAGGTACTAGAAATATTTTTGATGCTGGCAGAGAATTTGGTTTGCGTATTTTCACTCCTTCTTCTATCGCTGTTTTTGGTCCTGATACGCCAAAGAAAGCCCCTCAAGTAACTCCGCTTAATCCTACTACTAAGTATGGGATGACTAAGGTTGAATGTGAAATCTTAGGTATGATATATTATCAAAAATATGGAGTAGATATTAGAGGTATTAGATATCCTGGACTTATTTCTTGGAAATCACCTGTTAGCGGCGGAACTACTGACTATGCAGTAGACATATTTCATGCAGCACTGTCTGATGAGTCAAAGTATGATTGTTTCCTTAATGGCGATACTCGTCTTCCCATGATGTATATGGATGATGCGATTAGAGCCACAATATCATTAATGGACGCTCCAATTGATTCATTGAGTTCAGCCCGTTGTGGTTACAATATTTCTGGCCTTTCTTTTACTCCTAAAGAATTAGTATCTGAAATCAAGAAGAGGTTGCCAGATTTTGTTTGTAACTATAAACCAGACATACGTCAGAATTATGCAGATTCATGGCCAGATTCTATTGATGATCAAGTTTCAAGAAATGACTGGAATTGGCAATCAAGATTTGGTCTAGAAACTATAGTTGATGAGATGATTAGTAACTTAAAGTAATATTTTAATTATCTTCAATCTGGTTAGTCCAATCTGGAGTCTCAGGGCCTTTCTTTGCCCATAATACATCATCTATCCTCAGGATACTTATTGCAGCCTCTGTTGCTCCTGTAATTGCATGCTCAGCTACAAATTTTGGATCAAAGATTTCTTCTTCCAGCATATTCAAGATTTCGCCTGAATTTCCGTTAAGACCGATCCAAGACCCTTCTTCTTTATTTTTCGATTGAGCTGCTGAGAGTGATAACACAATATCTATTGGGTCATAGCCAGCATTTTCAGCTAATGTACGAGGGACGATTTCTAGAGCAGCTGCATATCCTTCAATAGCCATTTGTTCTCTACCCGATTGTGTAGTTGCATATTCTCTTAGCTTTCTGGCTAAGTGTATCTGTGTTGCCCCTCCTCCTGGAAGAATCTCTCCCTCCCTGGTTAATCTATGGCTTACTCCTAGGGCATCATCAAAGGCTCTTCCTACTTCATCTCTAATCTCGGGAGTAGAACCTCTGATGATGACTGTCATAGCACCACCAAATTCTCCTTCTATCTTTGTATAATTTATCCCTCCAATATTTTCTTCTGAACGTGATGAATATTCTCCAATATCGTCCTTAGTGATTTTCTTGACATCCCTAATCATATTTGCATTTGTCAATTTTGATAATCTTTCAAGATCATTTCTTTCGAATCTTCTATAGGCGGTAATGCCTGCTTCAGATAGTATGGAAATAGCTTCATCTGCTATCCCATCTCTAACTATAAGTAAATCAACTCCTAATTTTTCTAGGTGCCCTACAATTTCTGTGAGGTATTTTTCATTACTAGCCTGAAAATCTTTTAACACACCTAATTCGCTAATCTCGATTTGTGCATCCAAACTCAATTTTCTCTCTTCAATAGCTCCATCAATTATTGCAACTTTCCCTCCATCCGAAAAAGTAGAAGTTGACCCAATAAGTTTTGTTTTCGCTAGCACTAATGCCGGTAACAATTCACTATCTAATGCTCTGCCACCAGAAATCTGTATTCTTTTAATTCTTAGTCTTTCTAAGTCTTTACCTCCCTCCTCATCAGACAATGATTCTGCAGCATTTAACGCTAATTCAGTAAGATGTTTAGACAATAAAGAATCTATTTTTCCTTGTAAAGAAGTTTTAACAACTGCTTCTTTCAGAACTCTATCATTAGCATAACGTGAAATCTTATCAAGTTCTTCTAATGCTTTACTGTTTGCAATTCTGTAGCCATTAATAATTATTGAGGGATGGATTCCAGCCCTTACTAATTCCAGAGCATTTTGTAGCATTTCAGCCATCAAAATTACCGTAGTAGTAGTTCCATCTCTTGCTGCACGGTCTTGTGAACTTGAAGAGGCAATTAGTAAATTAGCAGTTGGATGTTCAACTTTAGCCATTTCTAAAACCGTCACTCCATCATTAGTAACACTCGCTGCTCCTTCCGCATCGACTAGCATTTTATCCATCCCTCTGGGACCCAACGTCGATCTAACAGCATTCGACAAAGAAACAGCAGCAGCGACATTACGCACTAAAGCAGTTCGGCCATGAATACGGTCAGTATCCTCCAAAGCAACTTCATGTTCCGCATCTGACATACAACCTCGCGAGTAACCTAACAGATTTGAAACCGCTCCCGTGACAATAACATTTCTAATCAATTCTTATTTACAAAAGAATTCAAAACGAGAGGTTCATAAAGGATAGTACCTTCCCACTATACAACCTCGAGTTAAGTAGTGGCAAATATGGATGAAAATAGTGGAGATGAATGGGAAGAGCAAATGCTCAAAGAAATGGCACGAATGTTTTCTGACATGGGTATGCCAATAGATATTAACATTCTTAGAAATATGCTTTCCCAAGTACGTGATCAATTCGAAAAAATGGGTATTGATCCAGAGAAACTATCTAATCAGGATATGAAAATTGACATAAATGGCAATTCCGATGATTTTAGAAAAACTATGGAATCAATGTTGAATGGCCCGGATGGTTTTTCAGAATTGTTCAGGAACATGGGAGTTAACATACAAGTAAATACTCCTACTCCAGTAGTTGATGCTGAATTAAATCAAGAAGAGAATAATGAAGAAGAACTTCAAGTCGACATCCATATTCATGAAGATAGAATGTATGCAACTGTAGACATTTCTCGTGAATTAGATATTGTAGAGTCGGAATTAGAGATTAATTTGATAGATTCTGGTAGGGCATTTCAGTTGATGAAAACAACTCAATTAAGGCCCTTTAAGAGATTTGATTTAACCGAACCTGTAAGTCAGATTGTTGAATGGAGCCTAAATAATGGCATACTTGATGTTATATTCGATATTAGAAATGATAATTGAAATAGGAAGTGAATAAAATGGGTGGACCTGTAATAGGAATAGATCTTGGAACGACAAACAGCTGTGTAGCAACTCTTGAAGGAGGCCAGGCAGTGGTAATAGCCAATTCAGAGGGGTCTCGGACGACTCCTTCTGTCGTTGCGTTTAGCAAGGACGGTGAAAGATTAGTAGGTGTTACTGCTAAAAGACAAGCAGTAACAAATTCTGAGAGAACCATTCTTTCAGTTAAGAGGGAAATGGGTACTGATTGGGTTCAGAATATTGATGATAATGAATATACTCCACAAGAGGTATCCGCCTTCATTTTACAGAAATTAAAGGCTGATGCTGAATCATATCTAGGTCGAGAAGTTAATCAGGCAGTGATAACTTGTCCAGCTTATTTTACTGATGCTCAAAGAAAGGCAACTCAAGATGCAGGCAGAATTGCTGGTCTAGAAGTACTTCGTATAATCAATGAACCAACAGCAGCAGCTCTAGCTTATGGGGTAGATAAGGACGAAGATCAGACAATTCTAGTTTATGATTTAGGTGGAGGTACATTCGATGTTTCTGTACTAGAGATTTACCAAGTTGATGGCCAACCGCAAATTGAAGTAAAGGCAACAAGTGGGGATAATAGGCTTGGTGGTGATGATTTTGATCAAGTAATCGTTGAATGGATAACTAGCGAATATATGAAATCTTCAGGAATTGATTTAACAAAAGATATGCAAGCAATGAGTCGTTTACGAGAGGCTGCAGAAAAGGCTAAAATTGAGTTGTCTGGTACTTCAATGTCCCAGATAAACTTACCATTTATTACAATGAAAGATTGTCAGCCTGAACATCTGGATCTTTCACTTTCTAAAGCTAAGTTTGAAGATTTAATTTCAGACTTAGTCGAGCGAACAATGGCTCCAACAAGAAGAGCAATGAAGGATGCAGGGATAGGCAAGGGGGATGTTGATAAGGTGATTCTTGTAGGTGGTTCAACTAGAGTTCCTGCTGTCCAGGAGGCTATAGAATCAGAAGTAGGAAAATCTCCTTTCAAGGGTATTAATCCTGATGAAGCAGTTGCTTTAGGGGCAGCACTACAAGCAGGAATTATTGTCGGCGATGAAGGAGTTACTGATGTTCTTCTTCTTGATGTAACTCCTTTGACTTTAGGAATAGAAACATTAGGTGGAATTATGACTACAATGATTGAAAGAAATACAACGATCCCTTCCAGGCGTTCGGAAACGTTCTCAACTGCAGCAGACAATCAACCAGCAGTCGAAGTGCATGTTCTCCAAGGCGAGAGAGAGTTTGCTAATGATAACATAACCCTTGGCAGATTCCATCTTATGGGTATTCCACCTGCTCCACGAGGTTTGCCTCAAATTGAGGTTACATTTGATATCGATGCTAATGGTATTGTGAATGTTTCTGCAAAGGATCTTGGTACAGGTACCGAACAATCAATTAAAATTGAGAGTCAAACATCATTATCCGAAGAAGAAATCAAACAAAAAATAAGCGATGCCGAAGAATTTGCTGAAGAAGATAAACGTAAAAAAGCTAGAGTTGAACTAAGAAATACAGCAGATAGTATAGTATACCAAACTCGAAGAACAATTGATGAGACGAAAGAGAAATTATCTGAGGAAGTAGTTAGCCCTGTTTTAGAAAAGTTGAAAGAATTGGAATCTTTAATCATCTCAGATGAAAAACCAGTTCCAGATGAAGACTTAGATGAAACAGGTATCCAATCAAGGATACAAGAGTTAGAAGAATTAATGCATCGTTTATCATCTAAATTGTACGAAGCAGCATCTGCAGAGGTTTCAGATGAAGGTAATGAGTCTGAAGAAGGTGATGTTGTAGAGGCCGATTTTGAAGTTTTAGATTCAGATGATGACGATACCGATGAGTGATCTGATGGATGAAGGTTCTGCACTTAAGAAGATTAGAATTGGTGCTAAACCATTTGTAAGACCAATTGATGACAGAATAATTCTGGGTGTCTGCTCAGGACTTGCTAGGAAATTAGGAATAACTTCTCTAACTTCAAGAGTTCTATTCTCTTTATTTACAATATTTACAGGTGGTAGTTTAGCAATTGTTTATCTTATTATTTTTTTAATATCTCCTCAGGAGTAATTTTCTCATTTACTCGTTATTAATCGATGTAGAGTCCGAACTTGTATTCCCGTAGCTCCATGGCTAACAGTTGCATTTGACTCTCCTCCCCAAATTCCTGCAGTTCCTGCAATATCTAGATGTGCCCATGGGATTTGGGATTTTTCTCCGTTTTCACCTTCGCGTTCTTGGACAAATTGTTTCAAGAATCCTGCAGCTTGAATTGCTCCCCCCCATCTGCCTTTTCCTTGATTTCTTACATCTGCGATTTTAGAGGAAGTCATTTGTTTTTCAAATGCAGGTAACAATGGCATAGGCCAACAAATTTCATCAACTTCATCCCCTGCCTTCTTAATTCTTCCAGATAATGAATCATCGTTCGAAAATAATCCTGTTGCTTCATGGCCAAGAGCCACTACAATTGATCCGGTTAATGTTGCTAAATCAATGATGTAAGAAGGATTTAATTCACTGGCCTTCCAAAGCCCATCTGCTAGTACGTTACGTCCTTCAGCATCTGTATTTAGGACCTCGATAGTTTTTCCAGAATATGTGTCTATGACGTCTCCCGGCCTATATGCTTCAGCACTTGGCATATTCTCTGCCATACATGTTATTCCATTAACTCGACCTTTGTAACCGGTTGCATGAAGAGCCTGAAAGAGTCCAAAAACAGTAGCAGAACCATGCATATCTAATTTCATTTCATCCATTCCTGCACTACCTTTGATTGAAATTCCTCCAGAATCAAAAGTAATACCTTTACCTACAATACAAGGAACTTGTTTATTGGTCTCTTTAGTAGGATTAAGACGGAAGAATACCATACATGGCTTATGTACACTTCCTTTTCCAACCTCAATGAGTCCATTCATTCCTTCTTCTTTGAGACGAGAGAAGTTCCAGACTTCAACTTCAACATTTTCTTTTCCTTTGGACCATTCTAATGCTCTTCTTCCAAATTCTTCAGGATAAAGTCGATTTGCAGGTTCATTTCCTAAGTCTCTAGCAAGGTGCACACCAGTAGCTATGGAAGAAAGTCTATTTATCTCTAAATCGAGATCTTTAGTATATCTTTTTGTTGTTTGACAAATTATTGACCATTCACTATCATTTTTCTCGTCTTTCTTTTTTTGATACTTATCAAATGAATAATCTCTTAGTATCATTCCTTCTGCAAATGATGCCATATTTTGATTATTCCATCCTGCAGTAAATCTGATAACAACATTCCTTCCTTGATTATTTGGAAGATTGCTAAAGCATTTCGCACCAAAATCTCTAGATTTCTTAGGGGTCAATTTATTTTTATCGCCAACTCCTAAAAGTATTATTTGACATTCTTTCGTCCATATTGAAATCTGACATTTTTCCTTTCCGTCAAAACCGTCACTAGAAATCGCGGATTTTACAGCAATACTTGCGCTCCTACTCAGACCTATTGTCGAATTATTTGGCGCCTTTTCCGTATCTTGAAAAAGAGGAATAATCATAATGTCTCCGGTTTCTAAAAATTCACTAACTGTTACATGCATGTATTTGCGATAATATTCAATTATACAAAGAATTGCATCACAAAGTTTCAATTTCAGAGCATATTTGATTAAATATGAAATCAATTATTCGAATTAATAAAGTATTTACTATCATTATCCTTTCGTACTCATTATATGGCAAGATATAATCTTTGTAGCAATTAAAGCTGCGGAAAATTCTGTCAGGTTAGTGCCTGGTGAAGTTGATATTTCGTTAATATCTGCACCTATTACTTGTGATTTTTTAGCATTAAATAATTCTTGTATTATTTTATTTGCTCCCCAGAATGATAATCCTCCGGGGACTGGGGTTCCCGTTGCTGGAACTAGAATGCCATCTAATCCATCAATATCGAAACTAAGCCATATGGGTCCTGATAAGTTCTTGATTTGATCAATCATTTCGTTCCAATTTGAGTCTTCTGAATCTATACTAATTAGATCTCTGGCAAACCATGTATTCACTCTTCTATCACTCTCAATTATTTCTTTTTCTTCCGAACAATATGCTCTGATACCTATCTGGATTATTTTACCTACACCTTCATCTAAAGATCTTCTAATCACAGTTCCATGAGAAAATCTTTCTCCATTCAATTCATCTCTTAAATCCGCATGTGCATCAATTTGTACAATAGTTAATTTTTCTAGTTCTCCCTCAATTTTTGGATGTTTTTTTAGAGATCTAATTATTGGTAATAATATGCCATGTTCGCCACCTAAAAATATTGGAAATTGTTCACCATTAACCCACTTTGAAGAAAATCTTTCAATACTTTCTAAAGCTTCTTTGAGACTTGACACCTCATTATTCCAATTATCTGAGGTGAATAACTTGAAACCACAAGGAAGGTCATCATCTAATAATTCATCAAATAATTCCACCTGTGAACTTGCACTAATGCACGCCTCTGGTCCAAATTCAGTTCCTTCCTTGTAGCTTGTTGTCATTTCATAAGGTATGGGTAAAATTACAATGTCATAAGGGCCATTTTCATTTTCTTCTAGGCCCAAGAAAGTCATCTTGCCAGACTCTTCCATGATGATTACGACTCGCTTCTCCCGATTAATGGCTTCGGGATTCAAATCAAATCTGTAATCGTAATAAAGTATGGTTGATAAGTCACACCCATCCATGGAATATATATCGGAGTCGGTGATATGGGTTTGACACTTGCACAATTAACTCAGGCCATTCGCCGTAAAGTTGACGAAGATATGGAAACTGTCGTGGCTGAAGGTATTGCTGAGCATGCATTGGGTTTTTTTGGTTTCTCAAATCGAATAATTGATAACGCACTAGAACCTAATGATCGTAATCTTTTCTATCAGTTACAAGATTACGATCTATTGACTACAGAATCTGAAGAGACAACATTATGGGATGGAAGAGAATGGAGAATCCATTATTGGAAGTTTAAATCTACAGCCGAGGCATTCGCTCTTGCTGCAATGGAGATGAGAGGAAAAAAGGTTGATGATGAAGATCCTTATGCTGGTATATATGATGACATGCCTGCAAATCTCTGGAAAGAGAGATCTGGAGAAGAAGATGATTGGGAAGAACCATTATTCTAGAGACATTATAAAAATCATTGATACCTAAGTTTCAAAAGCATATTCTTCTAGAGTTTATCATGAAAAGCATCCACCAAGCTTTTTTCATTATTTTTATTTTATTGTTTAGTAGTTTTTCATCATTGGTTTCTGCTGAAGAAAATGAATTTATAGAGTGTGAAATACTTGCTGATTGGGGAGTAGATCAATTCCCAGTAATGGATGTTGATGGTAATTTCTCGGTATATAATCCACTAATTATACACCGTTATGTAGTGTCTTTCTCTCCCTCTTTTGTTAATGGCACCACACCTCACTTAGTAGACACGTCAATAAGTCATTTACGTGCTAACCAGACAATAGGAAGTAACTTTAATTCTAATGTTATTTTAGCTGGTGGAGAAATTGATATTATTCTGCCTGAAGAACCTATGTTCATGGATGAAATTGAGATTTCGATTGAAACTTTGGAAGCATCTTGTAGCCGTTCTATTAGAGTCACAAATTGGAATCAACCAATAGCAGATCATGAAGTGACCAGCAATAGAACATGGCAAAATAATATTTTAGGAACTTCTGAGTCCAGTTCCAATCTTATTTTTGAAGGTAGAGGTTGGCAGCAAAGAATAGGTCCGAGTCTCACATCAAATGAATTAGGTTCTGGAAGTTTTGAACTATATAATTTTGATAATATGGATATTGAACTCGATTTAGACAAGGTCTGGTTAAACCAGACTTATTATGACGAAGAATTAGTTGGGCAGGAGTTTGAGATGCGTGGACAAGGAAATTTATTGACTATTCAGGATGGGTTGAATATCTCGGTAAATGTGACTGAAGCATTTTATAATCGTACATTGTTACAAGATAGTTACACTGAGCATTTGTTAGTTGATGGCCATGGAATGTTATATTTTCTAGATAATTCAGACAATGAATCTCTATTTATCTCAGGCGATATCTCTTCATTTTACTTCGAGTCTTTAGATTCAGACGGTTTACGTGAATATCAGAATATAAATTTAGAAGCAGATGCTACAAGCTTTATTGACTTTGCAGATGGAAATATTGATCTTGAATTAGAAGAATTTAGATACAAAGATCTATGGATAAATGGAGTTCAAGAAGAACATCTTTTGAAGTATATCGGTAATGCAGAATTTAATGCACTTATTTCAGAAGAGGCTCCATATATTTACACTAACGGAACTGTTGATAGTTTACATTTCGAAGATAGAAATGGATTTATTCTTCATGATACTTTAAGAGTTGATGGGACATATGATGGAGATGTTTCAGGTTCATTTGGGATAATTAGATTAATCGAAGATAAGACCACTCAACAGAATCTTTCAGGTACTAATTTTGAGGTAAATAAAATTAGAAATGAGAATTGGCTAAATGTATCCTCAGTCTTCATGATTGTAGACGAAGAAATAAATGCTGAACATAATCTTACATATGAGTATACGGTACCTCAATCTTATTGGGAAAATCCAATAGTTAGATATCAGTATATTGAAGATAATGGTTCAAGTTCAGATTATTTTCCCGAAGAATCTCCAATCCAGGTTGATGTTGAAAGGCCTTCTTCCAGTTCCTTTGAGGCATCTCCTATAACTAAAGAAACAGGTGTAATTCCTGAGATATTAAGGCAGGGGGATGAAATTATTTTATCTAGAAATTCAGATCTTATTTTATCAATCATTGTTCAAGATAGTAGGGAAGTGAATATAGATGGTCATAATGTCGATGTGATCGACTGGATAGGAGATTATGGTAACAACACAGAGGCATCTGGAAGTGTGATTAATGAAGGCTTATTAGCAGGACTATTCCATCATGTAAATCGTTCAATTACTTTACCTCTATTAGAAGGAGAGGTTAATTTTTACGAGACTCAGAATCTAGATAAGATTCGCTCACCTTCAATAATCACTGCCGAAGAAAACACTCCTCCATTATTAGAAAATATAAAATTCAGAGAGGGTTTTTTGTATACTGAGGGAGGGCAAGCTCATCTCGAAGTTTCAGTAGATGATGTTGATAATGATATTATTTCCATATCTGTAGATATGTCCCAATTTGGATTGGGGATTATTGAATTATCAGATAGAGGATTATTTGGAGATACTGTTATCCATGACGATGTTTGGACATCTCTAATAATAGCAGATGGACTAGATTTTGGAAATAAGACAGTTGAAATAGAAATTAATGATTTTTGGGAAACTGTAGTGTTTTCCTCAAATATTGTAATTCTTAATCCTGCTCCGGTGATGTCATCCATCAGTTTCACACCGAATGTTGTGAAAAGAGGAGATTTTGTTGATGTATCTATATCGGCAAATGATGGCCATGGTGTAAGCTCTGTTTCTTTAGAATTAACAAGTGCTGGTGGAGAATCAATTCCTCTCTCATTAATTGACTCCAAATGGGTGGGACAATTTCAAGTTCCATATATTATTGCACCTGGTGAAAGATTAGTTCCAATTAGATTGATAGACGGGAATGATTCTTCTAGATTAATTACTAAATCTTTGATTAATGGAGTAGAAATTAGTTCAATACTAATTATTGAGAATGAGGCTCCAACTTTTGTGAATTATTCAATTATTAGAGGTAATGAAATATCAGATACAGTTGCCGTACCTAAATCCGGTGACCCAATACCTCAAGTATTGGAAATATCAATAGTTGATCCTGATGGTTTATCTTCAGTTCAGGTTAAAATGGGTAGATTAGCCCCTATTGGTGAATCTAATAACTGGATATTAATGAAAGATGATGGTGTTGGAGTCGACAGAATCTCCAATGATGGAATATATTCATTGGAGATTTTGCCTCGCTCAAGTTTACCCAATGGAGAGATAGAAATTTTTGTTAGAGGTACCGACATCTATCTTTCTACAACAGATGTGTCCGATCAAAGTTTAGTAATTAAATTAGATAAAACTGATGAATCTATTACTGGAAACTGGTTTTCAGATAATAAATCGATATTGATTGTGTTTGGTTTATTTATTGTATTATCACTATCATTTGCTGGAATTTTAATAATTTTACGTAATTCAGACATAGATTAGTTTGGTACGAGTGCCGGGATTTGAACCCGGGTTCAGGCGTTGGCAACGCCCGGTGATAACCACTACACTACACTCGTCTGAACAGAGGGAAACCTGAGTCACTTTTCTAAGCGTCGGTCTGAGTTTGAGACAATTTTTCTAATAGTGATTGTATTTTATCTCTAGTATTCCTGTAGAAATTAATATCGTGACCTACTGGATCATCTAATCCCCAATCCGATGAAATTGGAAGATTTGGGCATTCAACTCCGCATCCCATACTAATTATTTTGTCGTATCCTTTTGTATCTATCATCTCTATAGATTTAGGAAATTGATTATCCATTTCAATTCCTAATTCTTTTATCACAGCAACAGCATTTACGGCAATCTTTTCTCCTGGATGTGTTCCCGCGGATTGTGCTTTGAATCCCATATCTTTAGCTAGCGCTTCAGCCATTTGGCTTCTGCAAGTATTTCCTACACATACAAACAATAGTTTCACATTATTCCGAAGAGGTCAAGTTTAATGAACTAAACTAATATAGATTATTTTACTCTAATGTTTAATTAATCATCACTAGGGTTGAAGTATTGTTTACTACACGCAATAATCATGTCAGAACCTCCGATTCGCCATCATCATGGCAAATCAGAACAGAAAGAAGAGAATTCTGAGGCATCAACTGAACAAAAAGCTCAGATGGAACAAGCTTATCAACAAATGCAGAGGAAGTTACGTATCAATAAAATAGACCAAGATATTAAGCATAAGATAATGGTTTTATCTGGTAAAGGAGGAGTTGGTAAGTCTACAGTTGCTACTGGTTTGGCTCTTTCTTTAGCTCGTAGGGGTAAGAAAGTCGGAATAATGGATATTGATATTACTGGCCCAAATGTTCCAAAAATGCTAGGTTTGGAAGGTTCAGATTTACATGTCGAAAATGGCAGAATCCATCCAGCTATAGGTTCACATGGAATTAAGGTTATTTCCATGGCATTTTTAATTGAAGATCCTGATAAGCCTGTAATTTGGCGTGGTCCAATAAAATTGGGTGCAATAAATCAATTTATTGGAGACGTTGAATGGGGTCAACTTGATGCATTAATAATTGATTTTCCTCCCGGAACTAGTGATGAGCCCCTTACCGTTTCTCAAAGTCTACCAACAATTGATGGAGTTGTTATTGTAACTACTCCTCAAGAAGTAGCATTACTAGATAGCAGAAAATCAATTAATTTTGCTAAAACTATCTCGATTCCTATAATAGGAGTGGTAGAAAACATGAGTGGTTATACTATTGATGGAGTAACCAACCCTGAAACCAAAGTTTCAGTGAAAGGTCCAACTGGTAATATGATAGAGACAGTTTCCGATTCTGAGGGTAAATGGTCAATCACATTGGATGTTTTCAAAAGTGGCGGTGGTTCAGATGCTGCAGAAAACCTTTCAGTGCCGTTTTTGGGATCTCTACCCTTTGATCCAGGAATTGTTAGAGGAGGGGATGACGGTGTCCATCGAATATTAGCAGAGCCTGATGGAGCAACCGCGGAGGCCTTTGATAAAATCGTTGAAAAAGTAGTTGAATCATTAGAACTTCCTAGCAGTCCAACAGTTCGAATATCATAAATGATTATTTCATAGAAGGGTCAGTTTCATGACGTGTAGTCTTTCCGAGTCATATTGATAATATGGCTGTGGCGAGTGGAATTTATCTTACTTGGATTACTGGAGCTATCATAATTAGTCTTTCTTTAATGCCATTTTTTAAGCCAGATTATGCTAAAATTCGAATTTCCGGTTTCATTGATATGTTTAGAAGATACTGGGCCCACATGATAGTAGTTTTTTCTGTTTATTTATGGAAAGATTTGCTAGATCAGTTAGATAGAATTTTAATGGCTAATACTCAATTGGATATGACACCCTATATTTATGCGATTGAAGGAGATATTGTTTGGTGGGTACAAGATTCATTGAATAATTCTTTATTGTCTTTTAGTTTAACACATTTCTATGTTATGGGATTTATGGCTGTAACTTTTTCTTCTTTCATATATCCAATATTTTTTGATGATAGATATATGGCAGATAGAGTATCTCTGTCAATGTTTTGGGTCTATATTTTAGCTATACCATTCTATTTATTTTTTAATGTCAGAGTTACAGGAAATTATATCCCTGAGATGGAAACAATAGCTTATGATTTAACTCCAGAGATTCATAACTGGTTCATACAGATTGACCCCTTCACTAATGGTATGCCTAGCTTACATATTGGACTTCCTTTTGCAATTTGGTTAACTATGGAAAGATGGGATTCCGATGAACGATGGTTAAGATATAGGAGGTTACTGCTACTTTTTATTGTAATAACTGCTTTTACAATAATCTATCTCGGTATTCATTGGGTTTCGGACATTATTGGCGGAATTATTGTTGCTATGTTTGCTGTTGAAATTACGGCTAAGACACATACTCCAATCTGGCAATTCGCTGATGAAAGATTGTTTTCACGAAGATTAGCTCGAGCAATTGATAATCCCAAGAAATGGTTCTCTGAGTCCTGGATTATTACTAAAAAATTCTTCCAACCTATACAAAAACCTAGTTCCAGTCAAACAAAAGCATTTATTGCCGCAGTATTACTTTTAACAGGTGGAGTGTTATTGTGGGACGCAACTCATCAAGATTTCCCAATTGAGGGCGTCAATCCAACAAATGCCGCTGGTTCAGAGGGATGGGTAGTCGGAGTTGAGGATATTGACGATGAAATAACAATCAAGTTATGGAATGTAAGTACTGAGAAAGAGGCAATTATTGAAGGAAATAATTGGACATCTCCTCCTCAAATTGAGTTATCAAATAATAATCTCATACTTTTTGATGAATCAAACTTAGATTTTTTCCAACTAAACAATTCATCTATTGAAGTTTTTGAGCCTATATTTAGTCTCACGAATAATGGTGAATTAGATAGAGTTTCTATTATTGAGAACAATCAAGGTCAACCATGTTTAGTCATAGTCAAGAATAATACAATGGAAATAATAAATGTTCTAGACGAAGAATTAATTTCTTCCTATAACATTCAAGGTTTAACTGCAATTGAAGGCTCAGGACAATTATTTGCTTCCGCATATAATACGACTAATGGCCCAATTATTAACGTCACAACACCATTTAATCCAGGGATTGAGATTAATATTTTAATTGAAAATTTCTCGAATGAGCTTAATGATGAATATCTTGAAAGAATATATGAGATTCCAGTAGATTATAATAACTCAACAATTATTGATATTGAAATGGAAGGAAGTTTGATAGTTGTTTTAGTTGATGTAGGTCCTCTCAATCGTTTAATCTTAGTAGATGCTTTAACGGGAAATCAAGAAATGATTTCTAATCCTCTATGGCCATCAGAATCTCCCAGCATTGAAGGAAATTATATTGCATTTCTACAGCGACCAATTACTTCCCCTCCTATAAATTTAGACCCTGAAAATTTTAACAGAGAAGTATTCTTATGGAATATTGATGACAATAATGGCCGTATTCAGATTACTCTTGATGATTTAGATCAAGAAAATCCTCATGTACTTGATAATGGTGTAACATGGATTGAGATTGATGAAAATGGAGACTCAGAGCTAGTGATATATTCTCTTGAAAAGACCTTTGAAGAGTATTCATCTGTTGTATTACAATCAGCAATATTGATGTTGATTCCATTATTGCTGCTATTATCTCATCAAGCAGCTATTGAGAAAAGAGTAAGTAACTAGGCTTCAGCATATCTGAACATCTCATCAAGAGAAAATTTCGCCCTTTCAATAACTTCCTCTTCTAATTGAATTATTTGATCATCTCTGGGGCTTCTCAATGATTGGAGTATGTCTTCTAGAAGTGTTGTTTTCATATGTTTACACATTACACATGTTCCAATAATATTCAATTCATCATTGGTTTCTGCCAATACTCTGTCCGCAGTTCCACATTCGGTAATCAGCATGATGTTATTTTTTCCTTCCTTACCTAATCTAATTGATTCTTTGATTAAGACTTCACTACTGCCTATGAAATCACTTTCTTCTAATACGTCAGCAGAACATTCAGGATGACTTAGAACTTGAAGATCAATTCCTGCCTTATCTGCTCTTTCTCTCCAAGAAAGGATTTTCTCTCCGGTAAATAATGCATGAACTTCACATTCTCCATCATAAATAACAACTTCTTTCTTTCCGGCTAGTGATTTTTGTAAGTGCTCACCCATAAATCTATCTGGTACAAAGATTAATTTATCTCCGGGCAGATTTTCACATATTTTCAGATAGTTGCTACTGGTTACACATACGTCCACTTCGGCTTTAACTTCGGCTGTAGTATTAATGTAACAAGCTACTGGCACTCCTGGATATTTTCTTCTCAATTTTTTGACATCTTCTGCAGTAATACTTTCTGATAATGAGCAACCAGCTTCAGGCGATGGGTGTATTACTAATTTGTCCGGACTGAGTATTTTTGCAGTTTCTGCCATAAATCTCACACTAGAGAAAAGAATTATCTGCTGTTTAGCATCTCTAGCAGACTTAGAGAGAGAATAACTATCCGAAACTTCATCTGCTACTCCGTAGATAATATCCGGTGTTTGATAAGAATGAGCGATTAGATAAACATCTTTTTGTTTTTTTAATTCATTAATTTCTAAAGTATATGCGGCTATTGATTTGCAGTGTTCTAGAGTCCACCTTTCTGGTTGTTTTATTGCACTTAAAAGCCTCTTTGCTTCTTCTTCAATTCTCTCTTCTGGATATAGCCTAGGCATTACCTTTTCTTGGTTTCTAGGCATATTTGGTAGGCCCATAGACATGTGGTTTCACTCATTGGTCAGGTTTAACCTCTTTCAAGGTATGTCACCTCCGGTACACATGGATGATGAGTCTGTGCCATTATGGAAAACTTCCAAAATGATTCATCAGGGGGCTGAAGCTACGGTATTTTCGGGATATTGGATGGGTGATAAGGCAATTTTAAAGAAACGCAATCTTCGTTCATATCGTCATCCCGATTTAGATAGAAGATTAACACGTCAAAGATTGTCTGTAGAAGTTAGAGTATTAACAAAACTACATTCTACAGAGATATCTTCTCCTTCCTTATTTGATGTTGATATAGATGAAGGTTGGATTATTTTATCCGAAGTAGAAGGCGTAACTTTGTACGAATCTTTATTGAATGGTAAATCCGATAACAAACAAATTAAAAAATTCGGCGGTTTAATTCGTCAATTACATGAATTAGGGATATCCCATGGTGATTTAACTACACATAATGTGATTATTAGCGATGATGGAGACTTAACAATAATTGATTTTGGCCTTTCTAAGATTTCACCTGAGATTGAACATTTGGGACTTGATTTACAAGTTTTACACGAATGCCTCAATGCAAGTCACTATGAAGAGAATAATGCAATTGAATCAATGATTGAGGGATATCTTTCTAATTCTTCTAATGATTTTACTCCTTCAGGATCAGATGTCATTGAAAGATTCAACTCCATTAGAGGAAGAGTAAGGTATCATGCTTAGAAGTTAGTGATTTTTATGAAGGTACTTTTTCTTACTAGTAATCGAAATAAAGTCATTGAGGCAAATGCGATACTATCTAACTTAGGATATGAAGTTGAACAGTTTCTTGTAAATGGCCTGCCTCCAGAATTTATAGAACCCCAATCTTCTTCGATATCTGATGTTTCCGAACTTAAAATTCAACAAGCTTTAGAATTAATTTCCGAAACTGAGTTCGAAAATCATGCTTTGTTAGTTGAAGACTCAGGCTTATTTATTGAATCTTTGAATGATTTCCCTGGAGTTTATTCATCTTATATCTCAAAAACTATCGGAAATGAGGGAATTATCAATCTTCTTGCTGACAAGTCTAATCGTAATGCTGAATTCCGTGCCTACTCGATTTTATATAAAAACGGAGAATATTTTCGTGCATTAGGCGTTTGTTCTGGTAGTATTTCAACTCAGATTAAAGGTACAAACGGCTTTGGTTTTGATCCAATATTTATCCCTGAATCCGGCGATGGTCGTACTTTTGGTGAAATATCCGAAAATGAAAAAGCATCTAAATCACACAGAGGGAAGTCTCTAAGGATTCTTTATGAAGAGCTCAAACCTCCGTCAAAGTGAAGATAGGGCCCCCACTCGCAGAGATGATATTATGCCGTCTTTAATTAGAATAACTGGTTGGTTTTCTTTATTTTTCGGTTTTATTCTATTTTTTATTTTTCAAGGAAGGCTGGACTTAATTTCTTCTGTAGCAGGAGGAGTTGTTCTATTGTCTATATTGGCGATATTGATGTTTACTGGTAATCAAAAACTGGTTTCTCCACCTCCTAAAATCATTGATAATGAGCCTATAATTGAAAAGACAGAAATTCCAAATATTCCAATCAACACTGTAGAAGAATTAGAAGTTGTTAATTTAGAGAATGAAGATAAACTTGAGCGTAGTCGCAAAAAAAGAAATTTCAGTCCGCCACCATTACCTCCTATGCCAGTACCATCCGCAGAATCTCTTATTGTAGAGAATACCGAAGATGTGCCACCTCCCATGCCCCCTCTTCCTCTAGGCAATGTAGAAGCTGCAGATGGTACTAAACTTGCTAAAAAGTTAGTTATTACTTCTGATGCTCAATCTGAGATGGAATCTGAAATAGAAGATTTTGTTGATCAGCGAAGGTCCAGACAAGCAGAAATCCGTTCGAGTTTGGAGAGGAAGAGAAGAATGGCCTTAGCTGAAAGAAGAGCCGCAAAAGCTCGTTTATGGACTGAAGTTGAAGATGGTGAAGATCTTGCTAGTTTATTGGATGATCCAAATCATGGACTTACAATACTTGAAGAATCTGAAGAATATGATGATTCCAAGCCTCTTGGTGTGTCTTATGTAAGGATAGATAATACAAGAATATTGAAATTAACTATCCCTCTAGTTGTAGAGAGTAGAAGTCAAACAGATGAGAAAATAGAGTCAGATACTTTACTAATAAATAATGAAATTCCATCTCCTCCTGGACTTCCTCCTATGCCTCCTCCTCCTGGGCTTCCTCCTATGCCTCCTCCTCCGGGTTTCCCTCCTATTTCTCCTCCTGAGTTAGAAAAAGAATGAAATTGGGTTAACCGTATATTCAAACATTCGTTCTTCTTCGGTAAAGTATGAATGATGATACCCTGCTAATAGAAAACATTCCGATTGAAGGTACTTTTCCAGAGGGAGGGCTTGTATCTATTTGGACCTTAAATCGACCTGATAAATTAAACTCGTTAAATTCTGATTCTCATAAAGCATTGAAAGAAGCCTGTGATTTGGCTGAATATAATGATTTAATTAGAGTTATTATTATCACAGGTGCTCCACCAAATCCACCTCTAGATGGTAAGAAACCGAAACCACATTCCTTCGCTGCAGGCGCAGATATTTCCGAATTTGTTGGTAAAAATTCAGATGATGTCAGACCCTTCTTTGAAGATAATGCATGGGAAAAAGTATGGAATCTTTCCAAACCAACCATAGCTATGATTGATGGATTTGCTTTGGGAGGAGGTACTGAATTAGCACTTTCTTGCGATATCAGAATTGCCTCTAATAGGTCGAAATTTGGGACCCCTGAGATAAATCTAGGTTTAATTCCAGGTGGTGGAGGCACTCAGAGATTATGTAGATTAATTGGATATGGGAAGGCACTAGAAATGGTCCTTACAGGAGATATGATTGATTCTGAAAAAGCACTTTCTTGTGGTTTAATCAATTCAGTAACAACTCCTGAAGATCTTAAAGAAACTACTATGAAATTGGCAGAAAATATTGCCAAAAAGTCCCCCTATACTACAAAAGTTGCAAAACGTGCAGTAAGGGCGTCTCTTGATCTACCTTTTAGTGAAGGTGTACGTATGGAGAGGTCTGAATTTGTGGCTTTATTTGACACTGAAGACAAAGAAATAGGTGTGAATGCTTTCCTAAATCGTGAATCTCCTAAATGGCTCGGTAAATAATAAATAACAATTTTTTAAAGCTGAATTGATTTAATTTCTAGAAACTCATTAAGCCCATGCGTGCCAAGTTCTCTTCCATTACCTGAAAGCTTGTATCCGCCAAAAGGTGCACTAACATTGAATGCCCCTCCATTTACACTCACCTGACCCGTTCTCATTTTTTTAGCGAATCTTATCGCTCGTTCTTCATCCTTAGACCAGACTCCTCCGGATAGACCATATATTGAGTCATTTGCTAACATAAGAGCCTCTTTTTCATTTTTATAAGTTGTAATCACCAAAACAGGGCCAAAAATCTCCTCCTTCCAGATTTTCATTTCAGTAGTTACATTTGCGAATATAGTTGGCTTCACGTAAAATCCTTTGGAAATACCTTCAGGCATTCCTAGACCACCAGAAATCAAAGTAGCACCTTCATTAATTCCAGATTCAATATATTTACTAACACTTTTTTGTTGTCTTAAACTTACCATAGGTCCACATCTTGTATTTTCTTCTAAAGGATCACCCGGATGGTAAGAATTATTTTTTTCCGCTATAATTTTGTAAACTTCATTACTCATAGACTCTGGGATAATAAGTCTGGTTAATGCTGAACATGTTTGTCCGCTATTTTGATGGCAAGCCCCTATGGCTTTTTTTGCTACTAAAATCGGGTCTGCATCATCTAGGGCCACATTCGCACTTTTACCGCCTAGCTCTAATGTTACTCTCTTGACTGTAGGTGCTGCGGCTTCACTTACAGAAACTCCAGCTCCTGTTGAACCGGTGAATGAGACCATATCTACTTCCGGATGACTCGACATATAATTCCCAATTTCAGACCCGTGTCCCGAAACTAAATTAAAAACTCCAGGAGGTAATCCTATTTCATGTAAAATATCTGCTAAAATAAATGCACTTAATGGGGCTTCCTTTGATGGTTTTAATATCATTGTACATCCAGCAGCAATTGCAGGAGCAACTTTACCAATTATCTGGTGTAGAGGAAAATTCCAAGGTGTAATAAATGCGCAAACTCCAATCGGTTCTTTACAAATAATTGAGTTTCTTACTTTTTCTTCCCAATCAAAATTTTCTAGAATTTTTGCATAACTCCTAGACACAACTCTTGGTGTACCTACCATTGCAACTCTAGAATAACCAATAGGAGTGCCTACCTCAGCAGTAATAGTCTGAGCAATCTCTTCTCCTCTTTCCTTCAGTGCATTTGAGAGGGCATTCAGAATATCTATCCTCGATTCTATACTACTTTTTGACCAAGACTCAAAAGCAATTCTTGCAGCAGAAGCTGCTTTGTCAATATCTTCTACGGAACCAACTGGAATTTTTCCAATTATTTCTTCCGTTGCAGGGTTAATTACATCTATATTTCCAGTTCCCATTGGTAGAACCCATTTCCCATCGATATACAGTTGGTCTCGTGTATGCATGGACAGTGCGAGGAGTACTTACTTTAGATATTCACGCATTCTAATAGTGAATACCTACTCGGATAATCATGACTATTACAGTCGAACATCTACCTAACAGTGTGGCTTTGGTCACTTTATCTGCAGAAACATCAAGAAATGGATTAAATATGGAATCTATAAAATCAATGTCAGATGTTATAGACAACTTACTTGAAGACTCATCAATAAAATCAATAGTAATGACTGGAACTGGGAAATTCTTCTGTTCTGGAGCTGACATAGACTCATTTGCTTCCGCAATAGATGACGGCAGTATTTCTGATTTAGTGGGTGGTCTGACATCAATCCTTCATCCTATGGAATTGAAAATTCGTGCCTCTGAAAAAATCTTTGTTGCAGCAATAAATGGTTCCGCAGCAGGCGGTGGTTTGGGTTTAGCTTTGTGTGCTGATTATAGGATATGTGTCCCTGAAGCAAAATTAGCCGCAGCATTCTTCTCTCTAGGATTGTCTCCTGATGGCGGCACTACGTGGTTACTCCCTAGACTTGTTGGAACACAACGAACAAAAAAATTCTTTTTTGAAAATGAAGTATGGAGTGGAGAAAAGGCATTAGAATATGGTGCCGTTGACGAATTAGTCGAATCTGAACAACTTCTAGAATGCGCAATTAAAGTAGCAGAAAAATGGGGAAATTGGGCAGAAGCAAGTCGTAGATCTACTAAACAATTAATCGATGCTTCAACATCTACTTTCATGGAAACTCAACTTGAGTTCGAAAAACTACTAATCACTAATTCATCTTTAACTCCTGATTTTGCAGAAGGAGTTTCTGCATTTTTAGAGAAGAGAAATCCGATTTTTGGTGAAGAATGAATTCTATTACTCAATCCTTCTTAAGTTAATAACTCCGTACATCAAACTCAAGATACATGCTAAAGCTGCAAGATTTGAGATAATTATAGAAATCGAGCCAATAATCAAACCATAAATTAGCCATAACAATAATGCAGTACAAATTAAGTATAGTGTCGGTAATGAGATTCCTTCATGTTTTTTCTGCTTCCAAACTTTCTCTAATTGAGGTATCCAAGCAACAACTCCAAGTGTACCAGCAATAATGCCTATCGATTCAACAATAAGACTAGCCATTTGAACACCTATCTTGGCAAGTCATCCCTTTCTTTCTTGCCATTTTCATCCCAGATATAAATTCCTTTATTCGTTTTTTTACCTAAACTGCCTTCTAAAACCAAGTTATTTAACAATGGATGAGGTCTATATGATTCATCATTGAAAGATTCTGCCAAACTATTCAAGATATCTCTTCTTACATCCAGTCCTACTAAGTCTGAAAGTTCCAAAGGCCCCATAGGATGCTTATATCCAAGCTTCATTGCAGTATCGATATCGCTGGCAGATGCTACTCCTTGAGACAACATCTTGATTGCTTCGTTTCCGATAATTACTCCTAATCGACTAGTCGCGAATCCTGGAACATCGTTGACTAGGATTGTTTCTTTACCTATTTTTAGGCCTATTGACTGAGCCAATTTGATAGTTTCTTCAGAGCATTTCTCATGTTTCACTAACTCGAGAAGTTTCATTATAGGTACTGGATTAAAAAAATGCATACCAATTACTCTTTCAGGACAGTTAGTAACATTTGCAATCTCTGAAATTGGTAAACTGGAAGTATTGGTGGCAAGTATTGCATGCTTTGGTGCTAATTTATCAATTTTCAAAAAAATCTCCTTTTTCAATTCCATAATTTCTGGAACTGCCTCTATAACCAAGTCAACATTTTCTAGCGCCTCCGATATCTCATAACAAGATTTTAAATTCAGACTCCACTCTTCTTTCTCATTTTTCCTTGTTTTACCTTTTTCTATGCCTTTATCCCAAAATGCAAAAATTCTTTCCATCCCTTTATCCAAACTTTCAGGAAAAGCATCAAAAATCTTGGTTTGCAACCCACTTTGTGCACAAACTTGAGCTATGCCAGAACCCATTGTCCCAGCCCCTATGACTGCCACAGTGCGCACTTGCATACACATACGTAATGGGCATAGTCAATAGGTATTGCTCACTATTCTCTTCCATATGCTGCTAGAGCCGACTGAAATAGCCTTTGTCTTGGTACATCATGTTCTAGGAAACATGTAAATGGTGCAACATCTTTCAATAACTCTATCGCACTTACATATGCTCCATAGATGAACGGATCAGCTACTTCTGTTTCAGGAATATTAATTCCAATTTTTTCTAGCCCTTTTCTAGTATCTTCATCCCATATTGCATATGTATGATGGGTAAAATGTAAGTATGCTGAGAGTCTTTTAAGATCAGATCTGGGGTTTTCTGTAAAGCTATCTAGTAGAAGGGTGTCCGGATATCTAATTGCATATAGTGCTAATTTTACTTCCCTAGTTGTTTCTTCTCGCCATTCCCTTTTTTCTAGCCCCATCCATTCATCAATCATATCTAACATGTTATTATCATATGGTTTTTTCACCATATACAATAATTTCTCATATTCTTCGGCATTTTCTTTTGCAGAATGATGATGTTCATAGAATAATTCGGTCAATCTATCAAAGAATGGTTTACACTTTTGTTTATCAAAGGCTAATAAGGCTACATGTTGCATATAATCACCAACCAACAATCATTTACCTTTCCATTCGCGATATTGGATCCATTCTTGTTTCATGTAATCATTCATCAGTTTATGTTCATCTTCTTCTGTTGGTAATACGCTGACTAGATATTCTTTATATTCTTCATCAGAACCTTCGAACTTTTCACCCTTAATTGTATAATTCTTTCCAGCATAGTTGCCTATTCCTCTATTAAATTTGTCTGATGGTATGAAAAGTTCAGGCTCACCTTCTTTCCTAGCAGCACTAATCCTTCGCATCTCTTCACGAAGTTCTTGGAAATATAAATCTCGACTGGCTTCATTTAAGTGCTCTCTATCTGCTTCAATATCACTTTCTCTTTCATCATATCTTCCTTTAACGCCATAAACATAAGCCCATTGTGCACTAGTAGAATCGTCAGTACCAAACAAATCTAGACCAGTACTAATCCACTTATTCAAATATTTTTGTAATAATTCACAAGGTATTACTCCTTGTTTAACAATCCTTCTTAGTCCATTTGCTCCAGTTCCAAGATGGAATGACTCTTCTTTAAGCATGGGCCCCATCGATGCTGCAAGTGGTTTGAATGAAGATGTGCTGAGCATCTTAAGTTGATATTTCCCATCTCTATCTATAAAATGTGTAAAACAGAAGAAATCAAGCCAGTGATCTATTGGGGCATTGAATGAACCTAGAATTCTTGTTCCATCTTGAGCATTTCTCTCCAGTAGTTTTGCTGCTTCTCTAACTCCTTGTTCACCAAAATAAGTGCATAATAGGTAGGCCATTTGCCAACCATGTCTCTGTTCTTCACACATAATTCTTAATGCAGATTTTTTATCATATTCCGTTGGTGCAGTAGCTAAAAGATGATTTTGTTGTTCTACACTCGCAAATTCTGTATCTCCTTGTACACTAACCATGCTAATTATTGCATCTCTAATATTCTGTTGTGGTATCTGCATCCTTCTTTCCCACTTTGGCATACCTTTGAAATCTCCAAACTCAATAGAATCTCCGGCAGTATCCCAGTCAAATTTTATATCGAATCTGTAATCTCCTAACCAAGATGGGTCAAAACCAATTCTTGTTTGCCATTCATTGAAGTCTCTAATCCATGCCTCAAAGTTCGGGGTATATCCTTCTACTATTTCGCTACCTGACATATATTTGCCGGAGCGATGTTAGTATATGAATAAATGTACATTTGGCACAGAATATTATTTCCCTTTGAACCTAGGTGTTCTACGCTCAACATAGGATGCTATTCCTTCTTTCGCATCTTCCGATTGGAATAGATCTGACTGTAATTCTCTTTCTAATGCCAAATGGTATTCAAGAGGTATTTCAATACCACTTTGTACACTACGTTTGATATTTCCAATAGCTTTAGCAGCTGCTAGAGGCAAAGTAAATTGTCCGGCATAATCCAATACATCCATTCTAAACTCATCTAAACTGATACTATCATATATGTCATGAACTAAACTCATATCTCTAGCTTCTTCGAATGAGAATTTTCTTCCTGTGACCATTATTTCCATTGCTTTTGCTTTACCAACTAGTCGTGATAATCTTGCAGTACCTCCAGTTCCAGCTAGGACTCCCAGCGAAACTTCTGGTAGACCAATTTGGAAATTACCTTTGTGAGCAATTCTAATATCTGCTGCCATAGCAATCTCTAGGCCGCCTCCAACTGTATGTCCATTGAGTGCAGCAATAACTAATTTTGGAGTTTGCTCAAGGCGAGATAGTGTTTCATTAGCATGTAGGCAAAAGAAATATTTGTATCTCGGAGATAATGTATTGAGATAGTTTATACTTGCTCCTGCTGAGAAAAATTTCTCGCCATGCCCTGTTAATAATATTACAGAGACATCTCCGTCAAATCTTGCATTAAGAATTGCCTGATCTATGTCTTCCCACATTTCTCGAGTATAAGTATTAACAGATGTTCTACCTTCTTCAAGAGGTTTTCCATCAGTGTCTGATATCAGTTCAATAATGGCTATGCCGTTTTCAGTAACGCCATAATTCACTAGTTTGTTGGGCATAGGCTCAAGGTCTGGCCATGAAGTCATGTATGTCGCACAGACAATTCGTTAATGAAAGAAACGGAATCAGAGTAATGCTAATTTTAAGCATCAGATTCACTGAATGAGAGGTTTGCACCGCCTTTTCTAACTTCATTCCATTGTTCAGCTATATGGTTAGCTTTATCGCTGGGTTCCCATAAATCTCTCTTCAAAGATTCTCTAAATGGCATCCTATGAACTATCCGCCCATCTTTCAATTTCTTTTTCCTCAACATAGACAATTTAACAAGAGGCCAAAGTGATTTTCTGAAAATGCCGGGTTGATATACCCACTTCATAAAACTCAACCCATCTCCCTTCTTTTCTTGATCTCTCATCCAATATTTTGCTATAAATTTAAATCCTCTATCTCCAACTCTGTTCATTAAGAATCTATTTATTGCACTTATTTTGATCAAAGGAACAAGTCTCTTCCTTACTTCAACCTCATAGTCACATTGATTGAGAATCGATTGTGCTGCTAGAACTCCGCTAGTAATTGCATACCTCATACCAAAACCCCACATGAAATCTTGCAAGCCTCCTGCTTCTCCAACATATATCTTATCTTCATGAATATATTTCTTTGGTAAACTGAAATCCCCCTTCCCACCAACTCTTTTGATAGGTATCCTATTCAATTCGTAGTTTGACTCATACCAAGCTATGGTTTCATTAAGATATCTTCCTGATTTCTTTTGTTTTCTCCATAAACATGTACAAATCAGCCCTACTCCATCAATTATTATCAGGTATGAATAGGCGCCCGGTGCCAATTTATCATTCAATTGGAAGGCTACATGGTTTGGATGATCCGTATGGAAGATTTCTCCGAAAGCAAGTGCACTAGAGTCTTTTGGGCCTGCTGCTACGATATCGCAGTCATCAGGACTAACTTTAACTCCATAGTGAATTTTTGCACCGGCTGAAATTGCCATCCGTTTGAACCCTTGATCTATGCAATGTTCGTCTGTTCCTCTCTCCACAACTCTAAAAGCTGTACCATTAGTTATTGGATTTGTAATGACATCATCGGGATGAATCAAATCAATTATATCAAATGCATTTGATTTGAATTCTTCTGGTTCCAGCCCCCAGTCTCTCATTTCATCAAAAAAGTCAATTTCACTTGTCCAATTCTCAATTCCTTGAAAATCACCATCAAATCTTGCACCACTATTTTTACGTATCTCGTGAACATGAACTTCTTTACCTGCCTTGGCGAGTATTGTCGCTGCAGCAAGGCCTGATAGCCCCGCTCCCAAGATGTCAATCCTCTCCTTCACGCATTTGCGTATGAGGTATATTGTTTGAAAGGTTTGGTCATTTACAATCAAAGAGTTCATCCGATAATTTGTACTCGAACCGTTCAGAAGCGGGTTACTCAGATGTCAAAAGAGGCAGTAATCATTAGAATAGAAGAGGATCAACTCGATCCAAACTTTCTTCGTTCTTTATTGAATATTGAAGGATGTGGAAGTGTAGTTTCATTTGTAGGATTAACAAGAGGTGACGATAATGGAATCAAAGTCAAGAGACTTGAATTTGATGCTTGGGAAAATAAATTAAATCATATTCTATCAGATATTGCCAAAACTTCTATAGATAAATTTAGCGTCAAATCAGTTTTAGTTGCACATAGAATTGGCATAGTTGAACCATCCGAGCCTATAGTCTGTATTCATGTCGGCTCGAAACATAGGGAGGCCGGCTTCGAAGCTTGTTCTTGGTTAATTAATCAACTTAAATTAGAAGCACCATTGTGGAAAAAAGAAGTAAGATCTGATGGTGAAATTTGGAAACAAGGTCTTGGATGATTATTATCTCAGATTTAACTTCCGTTTATCTGAATAATGAGTACTCCCTCCGAAGATTACATGAGCGTCGATGAATTAAAAGATTCATGGTCTGCTATCGTTGATGTTGGTAGTAAAGATGTAGTTTTCCGTGAGGCGATTGCTACAGGAGTTTTGGAATTGTCATCTTCAGGTATTAATGCAGTTAAAGGACGTTCAAAAAAAGGTGATGTCAGAGAAATTTCAACTATTGCATCAATTCAGGCGGTAAAAGAAACTCCAAGAATCTTACCTCACTGTCACATTATCCCAATTGAAGGTTGCTCTGTAGAATGGAATATTGAAGGTTCTAATCTTAGGTGTACGGTTACAGTTCGAACTCATTGGATGACAGGAGTTGAAATGGAAGCATTATGCGGAGTTAATGCAGGATTACTATGCGCATGGGATATGTTTAAATCTATTGAGAAAGATTCAGATGGCCAATATCCAGAATCTAGAATCACCAATGTTCAAGTTATAAAAAAGAGCAAAGGAGACCAACATAATTGAATGCTGATTACTACTCCGAAGTGATATGACAACAGCCGAATTAGAGAAATACTTTCTTCAAGCCACTGAATCGGCTGCAATTGCTGCATCAAAATGGATAGGTAAGGGAGATGGTAAAGCGGCCGATGGTGCTGCGGTAGAAGCTATGAGAGCAGTATTTGATACTGTGCCATTTGATGGACGTGTTGCAATTGGAGAAGGAGAGAGGGACGATGCTCCAATGTTGTGGATTGGTGAACCCTTGGGTTCATTACAGGGAGATGCTAATTCACCTGCAATTGATATTGCAGTAGATCCGCTGGAATGTACTAATCATGTGGCTTACAATTTACCTAATGCTATGGCAGTACTGGCAGCAGCACCAAGAGGGGCTCTATTACATGCACCTGATTGCTACATGAATAAAATCTCAGGTTCTGCAGAGTTAATGGGAGAGATTTCCCTAGATGCCCCAACTTCTTATAATATTGAGGCCACTTCAAATGCTTTAGATAAACCTATTAATTCTCTAAATGTTGTTGTCATGGATCGTCCACGTCATAAAAAATTAATTAAGGAATTGAATGATTTATCTGTCAATGTTGTTTTAATTGGTGATGGTGATATCGCTGCTGCTTTGAATGCTGCAGACCCTAAATCAGAAATTGATTTGTTGATGGGTATTGGAGCTGCACCCGAGGGAGTAATTACTGCCACTGCTTTAAGAGGTATGAATGCACCTTTCCAGGGGCGTTTGGTTTTCAAAAATGAAGGACATAGGTCTAGGGCCGAGGAAATGATTGATGGAGACATTGAAAGATTGTGGGATAGAGATGACTTATGTTCATCTGATGATGCATTGTTTATAGGGACCGGAGTTTGTTCAGGACGTACAAAAGGAGTAACTCTAGAAAATGGAAAATATTATGTTGAATCGGAAGTTATTGATGTGTCAAATGGAATTCATAAATTTGTCCAAGGTTCTCACGATAGTTGATTGTTTCTGGAATGCTTAAGCGATGCCTTCATTTCCTATAGCCTTCACGTTGGCTTGAGGTTAGTATATGGATACTCAACTACTTGAAAAAACAGCACGTGAACTAGTTGCGGCAGGTAAAGGAATTCTTGCTGCGGATGAAAGTAATGGAACTATGTCAAATAGACTTGAGGCAGTAGGAGTTTCTGCTTCACCAGATGCAAGAAATGCCTATAGAGCAAATCTTTTTTCAACAAATGGTTACGAAAAATACATCAGTGGAGTTATATTGTTTGATGAAACTATAAGACAGAAAATGCCAGATGGTAGAAATATCCCTGATGCTCTGACTTCTTTAGGCGTATATCCGGGTATTAAGGTAGATACAGGAGCTAAAGATTTAGCAAATCATGCAGGCGAAAAGATCACTGAAGGGCTTGACGGATTAAGAGATAGGTGCGAAGAGTATTTTTCAATGGGCGCAAGGTTTGCTAAATGGCGAGCAGTAATCGAAATCGGAGATGGCAAACCATCAGCAGCGTGTATTTCAACAAATGCTCATGCATTAGCTAGGTATGCTTCAATATGTCAAGAGCAAGGATTGGTCCCAATTATTGAGCCAGAAGTAATTATGGCAGGGGATCATGATGCTCAGACTTGTTACGATATAACATCATTGATTTTGTCTGCCACTTTCGAAGAGTGCCGGATTCAAGGAGTTCATATTCCCGGCGCTTTACTTAAGCCAAATATGATAATTGCAGGTACTTCTTGTTCCGAACAAATAACTCGCTCAGAAGTAGCTGAAATGACAGTTGACTGCTTGACAAAAAATGTCCCCCATAACCTTCCAGGTATTGTTTTTCTTTCCGGAGGTCAGTCTGATGAAGATGCAACTGCTCACTTAAATTTGATGAATGAGATGGATATTATTCATCCTTGGCAGTTATCATATTCATTCGGTAGAGCATTATTGGCTAATGCTTTGAAAACATGGGCTACTGGAGATAATGAAGGCAGCCAATCAGTATTTTTACACCGTTCAAGGATGAATAGTCTAGCAAGAACCGGAGATTGGAGTTCTGAACTAGAAAATAAATAAATTATTTTATTTATTCTTGCCTTTCTTGAGATCCAGGACGTAATTGCCATACGCATATTTCATAACGTCCGGAAAGTGCACCGCCCCTCTTAGTAGTTGCAATTTTCATAATGTCTTTATCTTTTGATAATACATTTCCTAACTGTTGGGGGGTTGTTCCATGTCTCATAGTTGAGTTGACATGTTCTAATATTTCAGTAGTATTTGCTTCACCCTTAGTGTCAAGGAATTTTTTAATTTTTTGTCTTAATCTAGTTGTTCTCATATTTTAATCTCCATTATTTTTTGGCTGTTTTTCTTTCATGATGTAATACCCATTCGTCGGTAGCCCATTCCGACAAAGGGGATTCTTTCCCAATAACTCCACTTTTCATAATTCTCCCAATTCTAATGATTTTTGGATCCGATTCTAAGATAGCTGCAATATCATAATTATCTTCTAAGTGGATATTTTCGGATAGCCATTTTTTGATTTCAATCGTATTTCGGGGTTTTTCTGAAAGATGTTTTTTGACTAAATCGCGAATTATTTTTGTATCCATGATTCTCATCTCTCATTCTACCGGCTTCGACTGCCGGTTCGATATAGGTAGGGCGACGGGGGGTAATATAACGCTTCTGCAACTTATTGTTCAATTTAGTTACATATAGTTGCACTAATCTTGGTACTTTTTGTGTTATTTTTCAGTGTTAAAATGGAACTAGTTATTTTTCCACTAGAAATGTGTAACAAAATGTAACTAAAATAGATAATTTAATACATAGTTTTGAAGTGGTTGATTACGGAGATGGTCATTGGTGTCAGAAGGTTCCGAATTTGGCCATATGCCCAGTTTCATTTCCACACCTACAAAAATTCGTAGTAGATATCGCCGTAGATTGCTAAATAGATTATCAGAAGGTGGAGAAACAGTTTCTGTTTTAGCTAGAGACATTGGTCTACAGATTCCTCATGCTTCTGCCGAGTTGAGAAAATTAAGAAACGAGGGGCTGGTCTCAAGTGATCTGGTTGCAGGTAGTAGAGGAGCATATCTACATCTAACTGAATTAGGTTGGAATAGAATCAGATCGGATGAGAAATCTAGAGCTCTAGAAGCACTCCCTCTTCCCTCTATGCCTGGTAAATTTTGTATTCTAGATAAAGACGGAAGCAATCTTCTAATGGGAATTTCCTCCATTCCAAAGTCCCCAATGATCCTTATCCCCGATAGACCTCCGGATTACGAAAATAATTCCGATGACTCCATAGGAAATGAAGGGGTTCGTTGGAATTGGGCAGTTTTCAAAGAAAAAGATCCTAGATGGTTTGATTTACAGAGTATGAAAGTAATCCAAACTCCACCTATCTCAATAGATCCGGGTAAAATTGATACATATTCGGCTCAATCTTCCGTAATCGGAATTATTAGAGCCACTTTGATAAATGAAATGAGTCAATTGGCAATGACTCTAGGTACTTGGTATGATATGCCTACATCAAGACAAAAACCACCACTAAACGAGAACACTTTCCATCGTGGAGATTGGATTTTAGGAGAATGCCATAAATTAAGTCAAGAAATAAGGCCTAAGGTTCCAATAGTCGCTATACTTCCTGACAGTCTTTCTAGAACTATGCTAATTAGGACTACTAGGATAAATTCTTTAGTTATTGCAAATTTAGGAGGTCTCGACTTAATTGGGGACCCTTACCCATTATCTTCTCTAGATATATGGATTCAAAAGGCACATCCTAGACTTCCCGAGACAGAATTAAAAAGAAGAGTACAATCTCTTAAAGATAGAATAATGTCTACTCGAAAAGTTAGAACAGATGATTCTACTTGGAGAAAATTTAGAAGAGACTGGGGGGGCAAATCTTTCACGGTCGAAGAATCTAACATTAGAAATTTAGATACCAGAGGTCTCGGAAATTTTGCTCTCGAGTCGTTAATGAGTTGGGTTATTTCAGAAGATAATCGCCCCCCACTTGTATTAGAAATTGATGAAAATTTTCCTGAATCTAAAATTTCTTCTATACTAATTCATCCCAAATTAAGGATTTTAATTAAAGATAAGATATGCTCTATAACACAATCTTCCAATCTTCTCTATAATGATAGCCTTAGACCACTTCCTTGGTTGAGACTCAAAACCTCTAATGAAGAAATAATCTCTCTTAAATTAATTGATAGTTTACCAACTATTGTAGAAAATAATGAGGATTCATCCTCTTTAGAAATCAATCCTTGGAAATTAATTGGTTTGGATAAGTCTTACAGCCCTAAATTTGAAGAACTAGAATCTGGATATATTTCAATGATAAAATCTGCAATTTCTCAATTCCCAAGCGGTAATGAGGAATGGGCTAATCAGATGGAAGCAAGATATCCTTTAGCAGCCTGGATTGCTTCACCAAAGGCAACTAGATGGCCAAGATGGCAGCGATTAAGAGAAAGATTACCAATTGAATGGCTAATATTATTTGATATCGATCATATACCTCTAGATAGAATTGCAGAACTTGCTGATCAGGCGAATGAAGAAATTCTTGATTATTTTGCTGAAAGATTAGGACAAAAAATAAGAGAAGATAATCAAACAACAATTAGGACACGTCCTGCAATCGATTTCATAGAGGCATCTTCTGGCACATCTTGGGTCGCTGCACAATTTTTGACTAATGCCGCATGGGTTCCTGAAGATCTTCACAATGATTTAATTCAATGGTCGCTAGAAGCCTGGATTTCTTCACCGCCAAAGAAATCCTTGCCTGCTCTTCAAGGTGTATCTTGGTTATTTAGTTCAGGACGTAATCCAAATGCAGACTTCAAAAAGGTTCTTGAAAAAATAATATTCAAAGCACAAAGTCTTCCTAAAAATCACGATTTGAAGATTTGGGCATCATTAGTTAATTATTCTATAGATGGTAGAGAACTTTCGAAAGAAGAATTAAATTTTATAATAGAAAGGTTGCCTTATGATTGGTGGGCTCCTATCTCATCAGATATACTATTGAAAATGCTTAGTACCGATGAATCTAATGAATGGTTATTTTCTCATCCATATCCTTGGCCCGCCTTAGTTTTGAGGCCTATTGGAGAATCATCAAATGCTCCGGGATTAGAAAATCTTTCTCATCCTGGATTCAATTTAGAAATCTATTCTCTACTCGTTCGTCGACTCAGAGGTCGTAGAGGAAGAGATGAATTACCAAATTCAGCAGATTCATTATTGGATTTATTAGATGCCATTGAATCCTCAATAGATAGTACTCCTCCATTAACTGGAAGAACGCATTCACTTTCCGGTTGGTTAGCTCAGCCTATAGAAAAGTGGCCAGATTTTTCTTCTCAAATCATATTTGATGGAGATCCAATTATAGGTGAAAGGTTACTTTCAAGAAAAACTGGTTTCCATGAAAATATCAGTTCAATCAATCTATAATATCAATTTTTTATTACAAATCACCATTTTTTTGAATCGATGAGTTATTGAATGAATATCTCTTAGAATATCTGCCCAACTGGCAACACCGAGTTGACAAAACCCCCAGCCGGAGGTGATAGGATGAAACTCGGTACCACAGATTTGGGTCTCCGTCTGTCGAAGACCA
>MDTA01101244.1_pt1 | contig 42350 bp, 33 predicted proteins | sample 811151 | NCBI WGS metagenome assembly MDTA01 (sample SAMN05326648, study PRJNA326480) | marine metagenome | isolation source: seawater | place: Indian Ocean: South | collected 2010
GGATTGATCATTCTAGTAATGGTCTCCATTGCCGTATTTGCGTGCAATGAACCGAACGAACCATCGTGACCGGTATTCATTGCTGTAAGCAAGGTTGCACATTCACTGGACCTTACTTCACCCACAATTATTCTATCAGGCCTCATACGAAGACTCGACTTTAGACAATCGTTCATGTCAACTGCAGGAGTACCATCAGGTCTCTCTCTGCGAGTCTCCATTCTTAGCCAGTGGTCGTGATAAACCTGCAATTCAGCAGTATCTTCTACAGTAAGTAGGCGCTTATGCCAAGGAATATACATTCCAAGGCAATTCAATGTCGTTGTTTTACCAGAACCGGTTCCACCTGCGATAACGAAGTTAGCTGGCCTACTATCAAGACCTTCAATCCAAACCCACATCATTGCAGCAAGCCGAAGATTAACTGTTCCGAATTTAATCAAGTCAATCATTGTTAGTGGATCATCACGGAATTTTCTGATTGTAAGAGTTGGGCCGTCCGGTGATACAGGAGGTATTGTGCCATTTACACGGCTACCATCTGGAAGGCGGCCGTCGAAAATTGGAACCATTCCAGGCCCATCTCCGAGTGGAACAGAAGTAAATGCAGCAATGTTCTTTGCAACCTCGAGACCTTGTTGGTCATCTACCCAAACATTTGTTCTACACATGCCATGATCTCTGTGTGCAACTTTGACACATTGTGCCCCACCATTATACATGACTTCTTCCAAATTGTCATCTTCTAGAAGGACTGCTAGATTGCCATAAGGGTTGGGTTCAACTCCTCCATCTACGTGATACATCGGTGAGGGATGATTCGATTCCATGTAGACTGTTACCCTTCCATACTGTTCCAATATTTTCTCCATACTCTAACCTCCAATAACTAAAATCCCAACATGATAAATTGTCATAGATACCGCCATCCAAAGCGGAGCCCACCATAGAGCCGAACGCATCCTACCAAGCATTCTACCGCTTACCGAAATGGCTACTAAGGAAGCTGCTCCAAAGAATAAAGTGAATGATGAGTTAAATGAATCTAACTGGAATCCTTGATTACGGGGTGCAAAAAGCCCGACAATAAATGCGATGAGGAACGGTAATCCAACGCAAACAAACATGATTATCAAAATCGAACGCCCCATCAAATCCGACTCTCTTCGATTCATCAAATCATTTAGCCTCTCATAATCACGGGACATATCTGCGAGAATGTTTTGCAGAGGAGCATCTTGTTCTATAGCGGTAGACATCAAATGCATGACCCTCTGTACTTGTGAAGAACGTGATTTGGTTGCAAAATTTGCAAGAGCGGAATCAAAGGACGATGCATGGCTTTCTGCCAAAGTTTCTCTGAGCAGCTTACCTAGCGTCCCATTGTTACGGTCAGCCTCAGCCATCATGGCTTGCTGCAAACCTAAACCTGCGCCAAGTGAGTCTGAAAGTGCTTCCAACATCGCGGGAAGATCGTTTTCGATGCCTCGACGCCTATTTCTTTCAAGAATAGGCGGTATTCCACCAATTGCGCAAGCGACCCCAAGTGTGATCAAGAATAACAGCAGAGGTTCATTTCTAAACATTTCAAGAATTGAGAATAACATTAATCACAACCCCGGATCTTTAGTGTGAGCTTTCAACCCTATCATTGCCATTCCTAGCAAAGTCAGAAGTAATCCAGCATTTACAATGCTCATAATCATACCCTGATTCATTGGACCAAACAGTTCTTCCGCATCCTCCATCAATTGTGGCGCAATACCGAGTATCGAAAGTATGATTGGTCCTATCATACCTATTGAAAGAAGGGTTTCAGGGACTCCTCCGAGTTCCTCGATGTACTCCTTAACGCTCTCAGTCCTTGATTCTTCCATCCTCTCTCCTTGTTTTCTTAATGTCTCGATGATGTCAGTATTTTGAGTCACGTTATTGATCATAGTATTTATTACGCGTTTGTAGCCATCTGTTTCCGCTTTTTTTAGTAGCGCTCTTAGCTCTTTTTCTAGTGGCCGACCTTTGTTTATATTATCCATGAGATTTGCAAAATCCTTGGAAATTATACCGTACCCACCCTGTGATATCGAGTGTATTGCAGCCTCTAAACCAACACCTGAACCCATCAAAACGTCTAACGTCCTGATGACGTATAGAACCTCTCTGGACTCGTCTAGTGAACGCATTACCTCACCTCACCTGATATCTTCAATTAATTCAAATGTGTATATTTTTTCAGATCCATCATAGTCGATTTTTCCAAATACACACTTCACATCTCTTTCTTCAAATGGGTCATGAATGTAAGGCTGACCAGTTCTGAACATTTTTAGAATCTTCTTGTAATCTTCAAAATCCATTTCTCCTCTTACCGTATAAATAGCAGATTCGGCGCCCTCGTCAACTAAGTCATCACCCTCTCCACCGTGGGTAACTGTACGAGTAATTCTTCTTGAGATTGAGACGCTTATGTCCGCATTTGGTAGTCTAAGCCAGTCTGAACTTGAAGTACCACTTGCTGGACGAATAAAGAAATCTGTACCTGCCATTACATCACCTGTAAACATACGAGAACGCGAATGGAACTTGAACCTGTTGGAGTTTAAATTTAGTTTGTAATCTTAAACCAACCAAATCTTGGCTCATGAACCGTACCATCTTCAGTTAACTCATCGAGGCATAATTCCGAAGCATCTCTGTCGTGACCACGAGCCGCTGCATTAGACAGCAGAGTATCAAAGTCAACCCCCTCGCCTTGGTCGAGCCTAGAGATCAAGTCTAGCAGAACTTGCTTTAGGTCTACCCCCTCGACCGTATCAGAGTCTGTGCTGTCGTGTTCTCCACCGCCAATCGATAGATTAGATTGCGATGACACATTGGTTTTTGTTGTAAATGAAGGAACCTTATCTTCAGCGATGTCGAGGGCATTCATAATATTCAATCTGTACGGTTCAGTATCAATTTCTCCATAGTGTTCGCTGGCGAGAAGGATTCCCTCTTGCATGTTTTGTGGTATGTTTGCAGCTTCTAGTGCAGTAATGCTTTTTTCTAGTGAGATTGATTTCTCCAGTAAGTCCATCCTTTCCAGCATACCTTCTGATGCTCTTACAAGCCAATTTCTGTAATCTTCTCGCGTAATAATTGCAGCCTCCTCTGGTCTCAGACTTGTATATACTGCACCTTCCTCATTTTGGAAATATCTCGCCTTTGCTGTCATTAGTAGCATAATTGATTCTCCGTCCTCGACTCTTGAGGACAATTGAATTGTTAACTCTCTCATCGATTCGGGAGCATAATCTCCAACCGAGAAAAAGTGTAGTCCCGATGGATCTCTGAGTTGCCCTTGCCATAGAGTCGAGCCATTTGATGTCTCCCTTGGGTCTAATCTCTCTAACATACCAGCTACTATTACACGATTCACCTTTGCCCCTAACTTGGTAATAATGAACATAGGATCGAACTCACCCGAGCCCTGCTGACTTAGAGTTGAGTCACTAAATTCGGATGCTAGCATGTGCCATGCTGGCTGCCTCCTTATTCTCCTTGCTGGTTGCAATCACTCCACCCCCCACTTATTTCTCAATTCTGAAGCAGCTAGTACAGAGTCGATTTCTGTGACTTCGACATTGTCTGAAAGTAGCATTGCACCTTGATCATCCACCATCGTCCTTCCGCTGGCGGAAATTTCTTTCCCAAGCAAACGTTCTCTAATTTCTTGTACGAGTTGCATGGACCCATTTTCAGTAACCTTTGATGAGATTTCCTCCATTGTCATTCCCAAAAGTGATTCAGTTGCTATTTTGTTAACAATCAAGGAAATAGTTGAACTGCCATTATCCATCACCATTCGTAACCTCAAATCATTGACTCCATCATAGTCAACACAAGTCGCTAGAGAGCACTTACCATCTCGTAAAACCCTGCGACATTCTGTACACCTAGAAATAATTCCTGAGTCTTCCCTAATAGATACAATATGTCCTTTTGTGGTAATCCCAACTCTACTTGCCCCGGTTGTTAACTCATCTAAATCGACTTCGACAAGATTGTTTGCCAGGTCTATTTCTTCGCCCCAAGGTGCTGCTGCTAAAACCTCTATCTGCGAATTATTATCTACGGTAATATCTGGAATACCTTGCCAAGCTCTGACTCTTGTGCCTTTGAGACGAACAACGACTGGAGTTGATTCAAAATCAAACGGTGGTTCCTCCCATATTGAACACCGGCACTTTCCTGTTGGGTCGGCAACATCGCCTGACCACACACTCTTTGATTCGCCGTCTTTGGTTTGAAAATCTCGTTTGATCATTTTCTGTATCTCAACTATGATTTCTACATCTCTTGAACCATCTCTTAAATCCTCAATTTTACTTACTGAACGAGCTACTAAGTCTTCAGCAGAGGCGAAATTAGAATCGTGAAATATTTCTATTTTCGAAGAAGAGCCGATATTGATTTCTGGTGTGTCCCGAAACACTTTGATCTGTGCATTCTCAATTTTTAGCAATGAGCCGATTTCATGCTCAAATGATTCCCACGAGAGAAAGCCAATAGCACCGGTATCATCTGCTATTCTGCCCCTTACTACATCGATTGAACCTGATCCATCTCTTCTGTGAATCACGTCATTCCTGCTCGCAAGCAATCGTCCAACAACTGTAACATTACCCTCTGAGTTTATTTTGCCTATTTCAACTGGCTCACCCGGTGTTGATACTGTTCTAACACCTTCTCTAAGTACTACCACTCTACTGGCTTGGTTTACGTTTATACTCATTCTACCCTGATATTCGTTTACTGAAACACCCTCAAACCTAACTACTGCTCCTGGTGAGATATTGGGATTATTACCCCAGTCTTTGTATTCCCAACGAGTCCTGTCGCTTCCTTCTGACCATGGTTGGTCTTCAATCAAACCAAAGGGGACGATTTTTTCTTCCCCTCTTACCATTGTTGTTCTCGGGTTGTGAGAGATAATCTCTACTTCAATCTCAACGTTTCTATCATCACCCGACAAATCAGATAACTTTTCTACTTTCTTTATGGGTAGTGATTGCCTTTGTGTTCCCCCAACTTGTTGATTATTTTGACCAGGAGTTCCAGTATCTGTTTGGAACCTTCTAAGTACAGATCTCATTGCATCCTCGGGTGGTATAAGGAAATCCTTCTCGTACCTTGCAAAGGCTTCAGCGACTTTTTCTGGATCTGCTCCCGGTACTTGTTTAATCACTTCTGAGACGTGAGCTTGGTAGTCAGACATATTTCACACCTCGACGGTCCTTTTCAATTTCTGGCCCGTCGTAGGACGGGTGTTCGGGCTTTAGTGCTGGTTGGTTGAGTTCTTTGGACACTCCCTTTCACCTCCGTGGAGTTTGATATCCAGTGGAGGCGGTTCTTGAAGATGTCTGCCAGAGTATGCACTTAATGAAAGTGAATTATTCAAGCGGGATTTATCCTCAAGCCGTCCAATAGTAGGACATCTGGGACATGCATCGATCCGGTACTGTATGAACCCTTCCGTTTTGTTTCGGTCCCCAAAACCACTCTCCCAGATAATGCCTTAGCCATATTTCCTGAAAATCCTGCTTGCGAGAGTGCACCAACAATTTCTCCACCTTCAACACGCAAAATGGTTGAGGTCGTCACTGAAAAATCACCGCTTGTGGGGTTTGCTGTATGAGCTCCCATGACACTATGGACCACGTACCCTTCATCCATTTCCTCGACTAATCTATCACGGGAGTAAGTGTTTGATTTAGAGGATAAAATCAAATCGCTACAGCCACAAATTGGAGGAGAGGTATGACCACCTCTGGATGCAGAACCTGTACTTTCTGCTGACTCTGTTTTACCTTCATAAACAAGTTTCGCTGCGTCCCTCGTAGACCATAATTCGCCTTTTAGCCTTCCAGATTCGATGATAGTTTGTGTTCTACTTGGAACGCCTTCATCATCTCTAGAACCAGAGGATAAACCACCCTCTAATAATCCATTATCGATTAGAGTAAGATGGTTAGCCATTACTTGTTCATTCATTTTACCAGACCAGAAAGATTCGCCTCTAGCCAATCTTTCACCCTTTATAGCCGAAGGAATGACGACAGAAAATAACGGAGAAAAACCACCCGATGTCATTAAAACTGGGCAATCCTCAGTCTTACCTCCTGCGATCTTATTCCTTGTAATTTGTGACCAGTGTACGGCTCTGTCAACACTGGAGGTCAAGTCTGACAAGATTTTTCTGGAGGATTCTCCCTCGTATGATGAGGTCAATTGGTCATCTTCATCAATCGAAACATGAATACCAATTCCATGAGTTGTGTGAACACCTCCGTCCTCGATTCCTGAACTGGTCAAAATAACTCCTGCACCTGCACCAACACCTATTCCACCACCTACTGCAACTGCCCTCGAATCTAATTCAGATACCCTTGTAAGCACTTGGTCACCTTGTTCCAGCAAATCTTCTGGACTCATATCAAGAATTGCTTTATCCATCATGCCTCCAACTTTATCACACGACATGTTTCCAGGAAGTTCGAAGCCTTCTATGGAAGGTGATTTTTTCGCAATACTTATCGCTTGTTGTATGGCATCATTTGCTGCAGAAGGGTCTACTAAATGTGCAAAACCGTATCTACCATCCTCAACTATTCTGATTCCAAATCCGCCCTCGCCACCACCAGATGCCATTGATATTTTTCCAGCCTCAATATCCAAAGAATGTCCATAACCTTGCGATGCAAAAATCTCCCATTGTTTGATTCCTGCGCCTTCACAGGCATTTCCAATTAATTGTGCAGAATCCATTAGTCGTTCTACCGCATCATCAGGTATCATTTCATCCCACCAAGGCTTCTTTTATTCTCATCAGTGGACCGCCATCACCTACAGGAACAGTTTGTCCTTTGCCACAGAAACCCGGTGCTCCAAGGTATGCATCTTTGGTAAGACCGTCGACATTTTTCAGTATCTCAAGGGTCATACCTGAAACACTAACGTCTTTTACCGGCCTTGATAGAGATCCATTCTCAATAATCCATGCTTCCTGAGCTGCGAATTGGAACGAGCCACGACCTGTATCTACTTGACCACCTCTACTACCACAAGCATAAACACCAAACTCGATATCTTCAATCAGTTCATCCAAATCATTGTGATTTCCACCCTGTATAACAGTGTTTGACATTCGAACTAGCGGATGATGTAGTCCGTCCTGTGCTCTTGCCCCTCCGTTTGGGTCTAATCCGTACCTGTGAGCGGTTTCTCTGTGATTCAGATACTCCGTAAGAACTCCGTTAACAATCAAATTTTTTGGACGAGTATCTACTCCTTCATCATCAACAGGGTAGCATCCGTAGCCTCCTCGCATTGTAGGATCGTCTACTACCGTGCAAATCTCTGAACCTATTTGTTGACCAAGTCTACCCTCTAAGCAGGAATCTCCGGCAGCAACTAAATCCGCTTCGCATGGATGCCCGAGAGCCTCATGAATGTATACGCCGGTCAAATCTCTGTCTGCTACAAGTGGCATTTTACCCGAGGGGGCTCTTTCTGCTTTGAGTAATCTGAGGGCAGATATCCTTGCTTTTCGCCCCATCTCACCTAAATCGCAAGATTCTATTACTTCTAATCCACCTTCTCCTCCGTGCCTCATTCTATAGGACACTACTTCACTTCCGTCCCTTGCTGTCACCATACCATTGATGAGGCTTCTTTGAAATGACCAAATTCGATTCATACCCTCAGTCGTCATTAATTCTGTATGTATGTGTTCGTCAGACCACCCTGTTGCCGTTGACACTATCTTATCGTCATCTTTTGCTTCATCATCAATTGCTAACATGCATTCAATACGGGTATCTAGATCTGTATCTCGAACGTCTTTGACACTACGCCAGTGGTTAACATCTTCGATTATTGGTACTTCTGCCAACCCAACGGAGTGTTGGGATGATGAGCGACGAGCGGCAACCGCCTTAGCAAGACGGAATGTCGGTGCAACTTGTTGCGAAATTGATGATACATCACTTGTAGAGTGAACTCCCCAGGCCCCATCTGCCAAAATCCGCATTGTGACTCCTATTTCTTGTCCTGGAATTGCTCTCTCCAACTTACCATCCCTCAGTGATGCAGAGTTCGTGGTCTGACTTACTAGCCTGATTTCTGCATAATCCGCACCAAGTTCAGAAGCATAATTTAGAGATTTGCTTATTTTATCTTCATCCAGTAATCTGCCGGTTGAAAACCTGGAATCAGCCTGTCTAGTAGTGACCACCATAAACTAGCGGGTGTGTGGGGGCTCTTTCAGATTTACGAGTTCTAGCGTAAATCTGCCATATGGATGTGACCAATTGCAGCGTTTTCCGATTTTTCTCCTTCAATTCCTAATCTCTCGGAATCAAAAATGCTCAGATTCGGGCGATCATCAAGAATACGGAATCCCATTTTTTCTGCATGATAGCGATATTTACCTTCTAACTCATTACCCGATAAATCAACAATCCACGCAGTTTCATCACCCTTGCACAATCCTGCTCTTTTGAAGCTGGTAGCAATGTGGTGAGTTCCTGAAATCAATCTAATAAATTCCCCATCCATTGAATTGGACCTCATCTTGTTCCTTGCTCTATTGCGAGTTAGTACTTGATGTGCAACCCAACCATGGATCTCACTGGCAAGACAGGTTCCACTAACTAGAGCCCAATGGTCTGATTGCCTATTCTCAATCCATGACATTACCAACTTACGAGGATCCTCACACGGAGAGCCAAGAGCGACTCTAAAACACGGAAATTGTTTCTGGGACACACTCTGGCCATAACGTCCTTATTTTCAATCCTGACGTTCACCCGGCAAAGGTTCATCATCATCTCTCCGTGTTTTATCTTGCTGACCAACAGCGATATTTCTCACGGAATCAATTATTCTCTCAACTAATATAGGGCCCCATCCGCGCTTTGATTTTAGCTTGTCCAAGTCAAAATTAGATAATGCTAGAAGATCAGCTGGGGTTCTAATACCCATTTCTGAGAGAGTTCTTGCTCTGTTTCTACCCACACCTCTTACCTGCACTAATTGTAGCAAATCCTCCTTGCAGCCGGCTCTAACTCTTGATCTCGTTAGGTCCAAAAGACCAACTAATTCTGATACATACCCGAGATGCTCGTCTGCGAAGATGTCATCTCTCAGTAAGATTTCTCGGGCAGCAAGAAGTAGCCATCCCATCAAATCCGTCCTTGAGTACACATCACCCGGAGTTACACCCAGTTCTTTTTCAATATCCCTAAGGTCTTTTTCTTCATACCATAGTTCCGTACACCAAGCACTTTTCACCATGCCCATTGCTCTCTCGTCTATCGGGCTTTCAATGAGTAACTCATCTTCCACGAGAGCACCTTTTTGCCTCAATCTGCTACCAAATTCTAATTCCTTAGATTTTGGCCAAAGTGAAATAAAATCGGGTGTAGAGGAAACAAGATGACACAAACTGAAACTAGTCACTGGCAGAGTTTTACGGACAATTCTTCTTACAGCCCGTCTTAATCCTTCCAATAGAATGTCTGCAGATAACGGGTCTATGTACAATTGAGAAACTCTATGACCCATCGAGGTCGCTTCGTATTCATTATCTAAAGCCTCATATTCAAATGAATTTAAACCCGTAACACCCATGCTAGAAGCTTTCTTAAATCCAAATGTTGCCTCAACCGGTTCAGTAGATTTTTTCTTTACTATGCTCACTCCTGATGCAGACTGCGCAGCGCTTACCCAAGAAGGAATTTCATCATTCCAAGACTCTTCTTGTTCACCAACATTTGTTCTTCGAATAAACCTTTTTTCGACCAACCATTTTAACATCGAATCAATATTTTCTTGTAGATATGAATTGGTTTGAGAATGACCCAAATAAGTACCTCTGAAGAAGTCTCCAATAGACCTCCTATTTGTCAAACCGCCTGTTGCGATGGAAGAGAGTAAATGGAAACGCATGGCTGGCTCAGCGGCTAATTTTGATGTGATGTCCTCGACGGGGCCGTGAATGTAGCGATCTGCAATTTCGTCAGCAACTTGACGAGGGTCTCCCCCTTTGCAAGCAAGCCATGCTTCACCAATTGGGTCATATCTAGGGCGACCTGCTCTGCCGAGCATTTGTCTAACCTCCATCACAGGTAGAAGTCTGCTCATACCATCATCATACCTTTTCAGATCTCTGACAAGGCCTCTCCGGGCGGGTAAGTTAACTCCCGCCGCAAGTGTTGGTGTGGCAGTCAAACAACATAAAAGACGATTTTTGAAAGCATCTTCAATTTCAGTACGCTGACTGTGCATCAAGCCTGCGTGGTGAAATGCTACACCGCCTTTAACGCATTCCGCTAAAGTATCACCCATAACAGAGTTTGAATTTCTCGACAATTTGTTTGATAATTCCTTTAATGAATCTAACATTTCTGGATTATTCTTGGCAAGATGTTTCTGCATTCTTTGCCCTAACTTCTTTGCTTCCGCTTGTGCAGAGCGTCTGGAGGATACGAAAACGAGTAATTGACCACCGTTAGAATAGACATCGCTCAAAGCAGCCCACGCTACGTGACTTTTTGGCCCCTCAAGCGTCCTTGGAGGTCCAAGATTCTCAGTAGTAGATAATTCACTTTTCTGGATTGCACGCGGTTCTAAATCTAGTTCTGCAAGAGTAGCATACTCTAGACTGACAGGTCGCCATTTTGAAATTATTAATTCGCTATTTAGCCAGTCTGCCAAATCTTGTGAGTTGCCGACTGTTGCAGATAAAGTAATCAATTGGGCATCGGGCAGTATGTGCCTAATTCTTGCAAGGTTGATTTCCATGGTAGGTCCTCTTTGGCTGTCATTCAAGAGGTGGAATTCGTCAGCGACTACAACTGAAACTCTGCTCAAAACTTCAGGCTTGGATCTCATCAATGAATCTAATTTTTCACTTGTGCATACAAGTATGTCGCAGTCATCGATCTGCCTGGTTTCACTTGGCGCATCTCCGATTCCCAATCCGATTTTTAGATTCAGATAATCACCAATTTGCCTTAACTCACCTAACTTTTCGCTCGCTAGAGCTTTCAGAGGTACAATGTAAATCGCTCTTGAACCTTTATTCAAATTAAGCAATTGATTGACTATACCAATATATGCAACAAGACTTTTTCCACTCGCTGTAGGTATACAGAGCATGGTGTTTTTACCAGAAATAACTGATGGCACTGCTTTAGCTTGAGGCGGATGTAGTAACTTAATATCCCATTCTTGTTGCAAAAACTTTTGGAAATTCTCTGGCAAACCCAGACTAGATAACGCCCTATCTGGTTCACCCATGTACCAAAGGAGAGGTCAATAGTCCAAAAGGTAAACGATTGAACAGCCGGTATCCTCAAGACCTATCTAATGTGTGGGCGTAACATGAGTAGCGACGATGCTGCGGTTGACCAGCGACTTTCAGTCTTCGAAGATGAGCCAGATTTGAACGATTGGTTCGAAGTAATATGTGGCTCCCTAATGGCGGTTATCGGAATTTTTCAACTAATATCTCCCGGAAATCTCGTCGACCCTGATGTTATGCGATGGTTTGCAGCGGCGGTTACGGTGTCTGGATTGGTATGGGCAGCACATGGACTGAAAGATATGGTCATTAAAGAGATTAGGAAATCCATTGTCATATTAGAGATGGGTTCGAAGCAGGGTACGATAGACTACGGTCTGATTCGAGATGTAATTCTCAACCCAGATACATACACCGAGTTCTTGGTGAAAGAATATGAAAATGCCTATGCAGATGGCGTAATTACCGACAAAGAATTGGAGGAATTAAGTGCGATTCAAGCCGCCTTAGGCATAAGTGATGAGGACGCTGCAAAGATGGCAGTAGCGAGTGCTGTGAAATCGGCATTAGCAGATGGAAAAGTAACTGAAAAAGAGCGTGAAATGATTGAAAAGGCTGCTGAAGGCCTCTCTAAAACCAAGAAGAATAAGTTGACAAAGGCTCTCGACAATGGTGAAATTACAAAAGAAGTTGAGAAAATACTCCAAGGGCTAGAAGATTAAGTCCATTTGTTATCGTTAGCAAACTCGTGAAATATTTGCTTTGCTTTGTTCCGGCGATGGGCCTCAATTCCAATTCCTATTATCACCAAAGTTATTCCCGCAGTAACCCATAGATATTGCGAATCAAGAAGTGGGATAGAGGGCTGAACAGACTCGGTTGCGAACATCAGTGTGTGGTCAATTTCGCTATCGATTTGGATCCGAAATTCTAAATCGTCTTTAACACCGTCAAGCATAGTAATTGAAATGAGATTAGGGTACAGATTTTCTTGTAACAATCTCCATCTTCCCTCTGGCACATCAACAGGTTTTGTTCCCCAAGTTGGGTCTTGTATCAATCCTAGTTTCCCAGACTCAACCATCATGGTTTCGAAGTGTATCACATTTGACTTTGGTATATCTTCAACAACTAACAATGCTTCTAACATTAATAAATCCAACATCAGCGTTCTCGCTGCCAAAAGAATGAACGAACGTGAATGTGAATCCAGCAAATCATCTACGGGACTTGTCTTTGATTTTTGGGCAACCTTAGAAAATATCAATGATTCAAAATCTAATTCATAAAATTCTGGAATATGTAGTTGCCACCTTCCATCATCTAAAGGCCATGCAGAGTCTGTAACAAGTCGAACAGATAGGGTTTCCCCGTCCAATACACCGAAGGTTGAACCTATGTGTAAAGCTCTAGAAGACGCAGGAGCGTTTGGATGAGATGCATGCCAAATTTGGTTTAATCTACTATCAATTAATTCATCTAGACTTGATTCATCACTCGATTGAATTTCGCCGCTTATTGCCCACATAGGGGAGATAATTCCCCCTAAAACAAGTATCAGCACACCTGGAACAAACACACCGTATCTAACGTATTTTGAGGTTGTTTGACTACGTAATTCAATAACTAAACCAATTAACACTGCGAAACTTAGAATCAATACCATCGCACCGGATGTTCCGTCTATTTCTTCTGCACCAAGTTCATCACCTTTCATCCCATATCCTTGCCATTCCCATGAAGAGTAATCAAAGCCTTCGGGCGAGGTAGGACCTAGTCCCTCAAAGGCGATTAACCCGACCCATTTGTAAGGTTGGAATGAATTCAATTTACCTCCAATGCAAAAATCGTAATTTCCAGCTGGTAGGGCTCTCCACTTCCATGTCATCTTCGTCTCAGAATTCTCTATCTGGGTTTCCAATTCTGGAATCGGAGCCATTTTTTTATCCGGCATTATCAAATCGGGACGACCATGATTTTGCTCTATCTCTGATGGGACCTCCTCCCATTCTACGGTTATCTTCAAAATTTCATGATTGTCTACGAAAAAAGACCAACAATCCCAATCATCCCCAATTAATGCACCATGATTTACAGAATCTAATTCTGTTTCCCTAGGAGATGAGTATGACGATGGCTCGTCCACATCTCTGGAATCAATATCTTCAGACCAAATTATGTCCAACATCATATAGGATGAGCCTCGGAGATTCAACTGCCAATTCCCGGGCCTTTCAACTTCGAATTGAAGGAGTATTCGTATATCCTCTTGTGGCCATAGAAGTCGATCGCCGCCGTGATTCAAAGGCTCATTGTTGACTCTATATGCACCCTGTATACCGTCTGTTGGATTGGAATCGCCTTCAAACTCAATAACAGTTGTTGACTGGGCAATTATGACTGTGACCTCCAAGTCAGGTCTCGAGATTCCAATGACGTCATCTTGATACCTGAGATCAATTTGAAGTTCACTAATCTTGTCTGGTATTAGCGCAATCTCACTCTGTTCTGGCTGCATCAAAAACTCAATGAACACTGTTTCAGGAGAAATGGGCGACGCAGAATTAATGGTATCTCCAACACTTGCTTCACCAGTATGATATTCAGTCAGAGAACAATCATCAATTTCGTTACAAGAAAACCAGAGTTCACCTCCACCCTCTTCAGAATCAACCGCTGCTGTAGCGCATGGTGTGAATGTCATAATAATAAGAAGGATGACAAGGACCCTCCGCATAATTGAGGGTCTAATGGATGCCCTAATCACTGTGCCGGATTTGCGGGCAAATCCTTCAAAACAGTCTTACATTCCCTACACATATACCTTCCACGACCTTTTTTTTGCCTAGGGTATTCCTTTCCGCAATCCTCACAAAACCACAACCAAGTGGCTTTCTCACGCCTCAAAACCTCGGTAAATTTCAATCCCATCTTTGACGATTTAACACTTGGCCACATACTCTCTAAAGCACGAAACTTTGCATCATGAGCCGTGTAACCCATGGCATGAACAAACTCGTGATGCAGGACCCACCCTGCGTAAGGCATCCACTCATCGGTGAGTAATCGAGGGTGCAAATCAATTACATCTACTTCTTCAGGTTTAGTTGGTTTTGCAATACCCTTTCGCCATCGAGTTACTCCGTGTCTTTGAGTGGCATTTCTCCTCAGTACACCTAAATCAATGTCTAATAATTTAGTAAGTGCTTCTTTACTCCAAAAATCCATAGATGACATAACCTCGATTACGAAATCTCTTAGCTTGTTCAGCTCAACAGCCTGTTTCTTAGACGGTTTGGCCATTAAGACCACCGGTGATAGGCTGGATGTCCTTCTTTAACTGCGACAAAAAGACCACTTCCAGTAGCACAAACTTTGCCTTCCGCAGTGAGAGTCATTTTGATTTTTGCCCTATCATCCATTAATTCATCAACCTCAGCTAAGACATGCAATTCAACCCCTGATGGGGTGGGGCGTCGTAATGATACTGAATAGTTCGCAGTGACAGTGCAAGGGGGTTCATCAAGTCCTAGCGCATCCATTATTGCAATGGCTGCGGCCCAATTGCCATGACAGTCTAGAAGACTTCCAATTATCCCACCATTTACCATACCAGGAAACGCTTGATGTTCCTCTGAGGGTGTGAACTTTAGTTCTAGTCCTTCCAGACACCTATGCGAATCGATTTGAAGACCCTTTTCATTGGCAGGTCCACAACCAAAACAAATGGATTTAGGGGCATACTGGCGTTGAACTCCTTCTCCCATGTATACACACAAAAGTCGGTAGTTGATTTGTTATTCGCATCCATCAGGTTGATGACGTGTGGATTAATGGGCAAATATGACCGGAAGGAAGCGACGAGTCAGAGTTGCTAACGAACTTCCGAAAACCAGACGCTTGGCCATCAAAAAAGCGCTTGAAGAACATGAATCTGAAGCCAGGCCAGAATGGGACAGGTCGACTGATTGGGAAGACATAAGATTCCTGAGAAAGAGAATCAAAACCGGTGAGATGCGCACTGTAAACATGCCTTTGCTAGATGTTGACATGGGAGATTCATGGCCTATACCGGTTACTATTTTCCATGGAGTTCGTCCTGGCCCTATTGTCACAATTATTGGAGCCATTCATGGTGACGAACTTACAGGGCCTAGTGCGTGCACCAATTTACTTTCGTCAAAATTCACAGAGCCAGAAGGAGCACTTGACCCTCAAACAATGGCTGGTACTGTACGGATAATACCTGTAATCAATTTACCAGGATACCGCTCAAAATCACGCTATTTCCCAGATGGGAGGGACCTAAATAGAGCATTTCCCGGAATAGTAAAAGGCAGCACTACTTCTAGGGTTGCAAGTACGGTTAAAAAGAATTTAATCGATGACTCTGACGTTATTATCGACCTCCATAGTGGAGCAACGGGTAGATCGAACATGCCTCAGATTCGTGGCGATTTATCCCACCCAGAATCTTATCTTTTAGCCAAAGCATTCGGTATTGAAGTTGTTTTGGATAGCAGACCGCCCAAAGGTAGCTTACGTAAAATTGCGAACGAGATGGACATAGCAGCTGTCACTTACGAAGGAGGAGAAGCAAACCAACTGGACCAAACAGCAGTTAAGGTAGCGGTTCATGGTTGTTTGAACGTTTTGAAAGCACTGAAAGTCATACCAACGAATCCTAGTAGGCCAAGATTTAGGTTAAACGCAGGCGGTTCTACCTGGCTGCGTGCCGGAGAGGGAGGTCTCCTAGACATGTTTGTTTACCCTGGTAGCATAGTTAGGAAGGGAGACATTATCGCCACGATATCTGACCCTGGAACCCCCGGTCTATCAGTCGACATTGTAGCCCCTGAAGACGGCTTGATGATATGTACTGCCACAAATCCTTTCGTTACTGCAGGTAATCCAGTAGGACATTTTTTACCTGTGACAAAACACATCGAACTTCTGAAAACACAAATTGATGAAAGAGGTATTTTAATTGTTAACGGCAGTCAGTCTGAGGCTATTTGGCGTGAAGAAGATGAGATGGTCGAAATTGAAGTTGAAGGTGAATGGTCGGGAGGTTCCGTAGATGCAGAATGGAAGCAGATCAATGCGGAAGATACCGAACAAGAAGAAGCGGAGTAATCAAGATTGGAATGCGGCTATGGCAGATTTGATTTCTTCCTCTTCCATGTTGCGTGGTTGGCTCTTTGCAACCTCGAACAGATGATTTACAAGTTCGTCTATTGGTTCAATACCATTGCTCTCTAGCCAATGTATGATGTTTGATCGTCCCGACATATGACCTATACGAATTACTTGTTCAAGTCCAAAATCACCCGCTGGCACTCCACTGTAGACTCTATCTGCAAGCCACATGTCTCCCTTGCGAATAGCTTTGATGACTGCGCTGGCATGAACTCCTGTACCTGTTTCAAAAGCGTCTTGGCCAAACACAGGATAGTTTCTGGGTAGAGGGACTTTGATGTATTCATTCGCTTTTTGTACGTATTCACTAAGCAAGGATAGATCGTTGTTTATGATCCCCATTAGTGATAAGTTGACCAATGTTTGGTCGAGAGGTGCATTTCCTGCCCTCTCACCAACACCAAGAGCTGTCCCATGGATAACATCCGCACCTGCTTCAACTGCAGCGAGATTATTTGCCACTCCAAGTCCTCTATCCTGATGACCGTGCCAATTTACTTCGATGTCGCTACGTTTGTAACCTCCATCTTTGATCACCTCCTCATCAATAAACGATAACAGCTGTTTTACACCGTTTGGAGTAACGTGTCCACATGTGTCACACACGCACAACCTTCTGACACCAAGTTCCATTGCTCTTTGGTAGATTAGTTTAACATCCTCTGGTTTTGAACGGGTAGTATCTTCTGTAACAAACATAACTGGTATGTCGTTATCCACGGCGTATGATACTGCTTTTTCCATAGTGGAAACCAATTTATCCATTGTCCAGCCTTCTGTGAACTGGCGAATAGGGCTTGTTCCTAAAAAAGCACTTGCCTGAATTTGCATCTCGTGTTTTGATTGCATCTCCACTAGTGGTTCTATGTCATGCATAAGGGTCCTAACTGCGGCACCTGGGCGTATCTTGAAATCGAACTCACGAATGTGTGTCAACATTGCATCGATATGTTCTCTGTGAAAAGGCCCTGCACCGGGCAACCCTAGGTCGACTTTTTGCACACCCAGTTTTTCCATGTACCCTAACAATTCTATCTTCTGTTCTATAGATGGGTTTAACGCACTCGGACTTTGCAGACCGTCCCGTAATGTTTCGTCATCAAACCAGATATCATGAGGATGGTTAGAATGATTTCTCGTGTATTCATAGTCGACTGCGTTCCAGTCATAAATCAGATTTTGTTCATCCATATTATCACCAACCACGGCTCGCCTTACCCCAATCAACAGCGCTCAGCGTTTGAACCCGTCGGAGATTTGGTCACTCCTCTTCTTTGAGAATTCCAGCCTCAACAGCGGCGATGTATTCTTCTTTGTCAATGACACCATCTTGATTTTGATCAATTAAATCAAATTCATCTTCAGCATCTTGTTGTGAGCTTTCTATTAATTCGGCAGGTAGTCTTGCGCTGAATATTACCTCATCATCATAGCCGTCCTTAGATTTGTTCCTAAGTTCCATTACCCGTGTACCCCTAGTTGCCTTACCGGTAGTTTGCTTGGTTTGAGACACCTCGGTACGTATCATCATACCTTTCTTTGTTAGTAAAAACAGATGGTCATCAGGATTAGGTATCTTCCTCACGCTGATGATTCTATCATCAAATTCATCGTCCAACTTCATCGTTCTGACACCCTTCGCACCGGGACGGGTTTGCCTATAACCATCGGTAGTAAATCTCAAATCTCCCGATTCAGTAACCTTCTGTTCTCCATTTTCATCGACTACAGCAATTCTTTCACCAGTACCAATTGTACTTCGCTTGCCCATTCCGAACTTGGATAGAGTCAAAATTTGAATATCGGGATTTTCTATTGACACCATACCTGCAACAAAACCTCCACCAGAGCCCTTTCTGTCACCAACTTTGATTCCATAAACACCACCTGAAACTCTACCTGATGCTCTGATGGCTGAGCACTTGAACCTAGATGCGTATCCTGTTGTTGAAATCATAACAATATCATCATCATCGGTAGCAGAACGCACGTTAACTAACGAATCTCCTTCTTTCTTAAATCTCAGTGCGTATTTTCCATTTCTATTTATTCTAACATACTCACTGAGCGCAGTTTTCTTGATAAGACCCATTTTAGTTGCGAACATTAGGAATTGACCGTCTGGATTTTCTAAGATATCCTTTGAAAGTGGTAATATTGACACTATGTTCTCCTCATCGCGAATACTCTCTAACAGATTCCTGATGTGAGTCCCTCTAGAAAGTCTACTTCCTTCGGGTGTTTCCCATGCCTTTAATCCATACACTCTACCTTGGTCAGTGAATATTAGAAGTCTATCTTTGCTGAAGCATGAAAGAATCAATTGAGGTGTGTCTTCAGTCTTAGTTGTGACACCCTTCAAACCTTTACCACCACGATTTTGGGTGCGGAACATGTCAACAGGGGTGTGCCTGACATAATTATCCTCGCTTAGAGTTATTACAATCGCACGCTCCTCAATCAAATCTTCTCTATCCATAGATAGCGGCATAGGGTCGATGTGTGATCTTCGGTCGTCGCCATGCTTATCCAGCATATCATCCATCTCGGTCAAAAGTATGTCAAGACGACGTGACCTTGAACCAATGATTTCTTTTAAATCGGTTATTTTTACCTGCAAATCGTCATATTCATTCTGGACTTTTTCCACATCCAATCTACTAAGTTGGTAAAGCCTACGTTCTGCGATCGCTTTTGATTGAGCCTCTGTAAAACTAAAAGCTTCAATTCCAGGGAATATCTCGTTACCTCGCAAAACAGATTCAAACTGCTCACGACTAGAACTACCCTTTCCGACAGCAATTACATCATCAATTCTATCCTGAGCTTTCACTAATCCCTCCAATATGTGGGCTCGTGCTTCTGCCTTGCCAAGGTCAAAAATTGCTCTGCGTTCAATTACAGATTCACGGTGCTGGACGTACGTATGTAACATAACGGGCAGCGTTAGCAAGACTGGTCTTCCGTCCAAGATTCCCATCATGTTGGCAGAGTATGATTCTTGGAGCCGGCTGGATTTGAACAATTGGTTTAACACTGCGTGAGGGTCTGCATTATTCTTTACCTCAATGACTACTCTTATGCCTTCTTTTGAGGATTCGTCACGTATGTCTCTGATTCCTACCACGGTTCCTTTTGTTACCAAGTCTGCAATTTGAACTAGCATGTCCGCTTTCTTCACTTGATAAGGAATCTCGTGGATAACAATTCTTTTTCCCTTTGAGTCATCATAAACATCACACTTGGAGCGCACATGGAATTTTCCTTTTCCGGAGGAATACATGTCGTATATACCGTCGATTCCATGTATGGATGCACCAGTGGGAAAATCTGGTCCTTTTACATACTCCATATATTGATCTATAGACAAATCTGGCATTCCTTGATTGCCTTCGCCTTCTTCTAAGATTGTCTCAACATGTAATCTAACTGCACCTGAAACCTCTGTCAAATTATGAGGTGGTATCCTGGTAGCCATACCAACTGCGATACCATCGCTACCGTTTAGCAATAGGTTTGGTAGTCTGGAAGGTAAAACTGTTGGTTCCTGTTCTGAATCATCAAAATTTGGCTGAAAATCTACTGTGTCTTTATCGATGTCTTCTAACATGTGTTTGGAGATTTTATCCAACCTACTCTCAGTGTAACGCATAGCTGCTGGTGGGTCACCGTCAATTGAACCAAAGTTACCCTGCCCGTCAACCAAAGGATACCTCAATGAAAACTCTTGGGCCATACGAACCATCGTGTCATAGATTGATTGATCACCGTGTGGATGATATTTACCCATAACCTCTCCAACTGAACGTGCAGATTTGCTGAATTTCTTATCGGCTGTATGCCCACCTTCATGCATACCATACAAAACTCTCCGATGAACTGGTTTTAGTCCATCTCTAGCGTCTGGTAAAGCACGACCAATGATAACAGACATTGCATAATTTATGTATGAGTTTTTCATTTCTTCATTCAATGAACGATTAAGCAAACTTGCGTCTGACATAACAGCATTCTGTCCTTCATTCTCCTCTTCAATATCATCAGATGTCAAGGTTTGTCACCTCCTTGGCATGACGCTCAATAAACGCCCTTCTATCTGGAACATCTTCTCCCATCAAGATTTCAAACATACGATCTGATTCCTCTGCATCTTTTACAGTGACTTTCAGCATTGTTCGGTTTTCAGGATTCATAGTGGTATTCCATAACTGATCAGGGTTCATTTCACCAAGACCTTTGTATCTCTGAACACCAATCTTAGCATTTGGATTATCACCCTTCAATTCATCGATAATTAAGTCTCTTTCTTCATCCGAGAATGCATATTTGCTAACCCTTCCTTTGGTCAATTGAAACAAAGGTGGTTGAGCGATATACACGTGCCCTTGTGTAATTGCTGGCCGCATAAATCTCCACAGGAAAGTCAACATTAGAGTACGAATGTGTGCACCGTCAATATCTGCATCAGTCATTATAATTATCTTTGAATAGCGAAGCTTTTCAGGATTGAATGAACCCTCATCCTCTGGGTTATTACCGACTCCAGCCCCAAGTGCTCTTATGATAGTTTGAATCTCTTGATTTTGGAAAACCTTGACCAAGTTGTGTTTCTGCCTCTCAACATTTAGAATCTTACCACGTAGTGGCAATATTGCCTGAATTCTACGATCTCTGCCAGTCTTCGCTGAGCCTCCCGCAGAATCACCTTCGACCAAGTAGACTTCGCATTCACTGGGATCTCTTGATTGACAATCTGCCAATTTCCCAGGAAGACCCCCGCCCTCAAGGACGCCTTTACGACGGGTGAGTTCTCTAGCTTTCTGCGCTGCCTTTCTCGCTTTAGATGCAAGTAGTGCCTTCTCTATGATGGATTTAGCGACAGAGGGATTTTCCTCAAAAAATTCTCCAAGTTTTTCGTAAACCACTGTTTGAACTATACCGGTGACTTCACTGCTGACTAGTTTGTCCTTCGTTTGCGAGGAGAATGAAGGGTCTGGGTGTTTGACGCTCACTATGGCCGCAAGACCTTCTCTTACATCATCTCCAGACAAAGCCTCGCCTTTGAGCATGTTTCGTTTTTTAGCATAGGAATTAAGGCAACTAGTCAATGCAGTCCGAAGCCCAGACATGTGAGTTCCGCCGTCTTTGTTTCGTATGATATTCGTATAGCAACGTATAGACTCACTGAAAGCATTGGACCATTGCATAGCTAGGTCGACTGTTACTGTACCTTTTTCAACCTCCTTTTCGCCAGAGATTTGTATCACATTTGGGTGAAGGATTTCCCTTGCAGAATTAATTTGAGAAACGTATTCTGACAATCCACCCTCGTAGTGATGAGTGCTCACGTGCGGTTCTTCGGAACGGGCGTCAGTGATTTCAATCTTCAACCCAGCATTGAGGAATGATGTCTCTTTTAGACGCGTATCTATTTGATCAAAATCAAATTCTATGATGTTAGTGAAGATTCCCAGATCTGGCTTGAAAACAATTAGCGTCCCTGTATCGTCACAACTACCCACTTCGTTTAGAGGACTTACTGGGACTCCGGCTTCATATCTTTGATGGTATACAGTACCCGCACGGTGGATTGTAACCTCCATCCACTCAGATACGGCATTAACAGCTGATACACCTACACCATGCAAACCGCCTGAAACCTTGTATGAACTGTTATCGAACTTACCGCCTGCGTGAAGTTTTGTCATGATCACCTCGGCTGCTGAGATTCCAAATTCTTCGTGTTTGTCTACAGGTATTCCTCTTCCAAAATCTCTGACGGAAAGAGAACCGTCGGGATTCAATCCCACTTCTACTAAATTGGTGTGGCCTGCTAAGTGTTCATCCACAGAATTGTCCACTACTTCCCAAATACAATGGTGGAGTGCGGAACCGTCATGAGGATCTCCTAGGTACATTCCTGGTCTTTTTCGGACTGCCTCTAGCCCTTCTAATACCTGTATACTCTGTGCACTGTAGTCTTCTGTCATCGGCCCACCTCAATCCAGTAAATTCTTGTGATTAAAACTCAGCGTAAAGTATCATTTATTGTACCAATCTGTTGCTTTCAATTTATTCCGATTTTTTCCTATACAACTACGAGAAAAAAACGCTTCAGTCGGACGGTTTACTACGAGTCTCCTCCACTCAAAATACATGGTACTGTAGGGGGTATATGAACATAGTCAATGATGGTAGGAAAAAGCGGCTATATTGAGAAAAAAAATTGCAACGATTTTTGTCAATTTACAAAATCTGACGTTTCCTTTCAGCAAGAAATTAATCGCAATCGTTAATGAAGGATGTCAGGTCGCCGAAGCATGGCTGACCCGAAAGTATGTGTCGCACTCAACGGAATCACCGTTGAAGAGATGACTGATGAAGCCGCACGTGCAAACCTTGCAGGTGCAGACATGGTAGAAGTTAGATTTGATAGACTATACCTCATCAAACCAGATCCTACAATCGCAGAGGAGGAAGAGGGCGAACCTGTCGATCTACCTCCTGAGAATACATGGGATACCGCAGATATGTCTGAAATCGATGTTGATGCTTCAATCGCATCACTAAAGGAAGGGTTGCCTCTTCCCGTTGTGTTTACTGTTAGGCCGGTCTCCGAGGGAGGTTTCTTTCCTGGTGTAGAAGCCGAAAGAATTGAAATCCTACAGAAGGCTATTGAATCCAAAGTTTCATGGATTGATTTAGAACTATCTATTGACGAATCAACAAGAAATTTGCTCAAAGAAAATGCAGAGGAAAATGGATGCCAAATCGTTGCTTCTGTTCACGACATAAACGGAATTCCTGATGCGGCAACAATCGCATCCATAGTCAGAGACAATCAAAATGCCGGAGATATCGTGAAATTTTGCGGAACTGCGCACAATCATGATGATGCTCTACAGATTGTAGAAGCCGCAACAGAATTGACTGGAGAGGGCCTAAAACACAGTCTGATGGCACTGAACAGCGGAGGAGACTGGGCCAGATTACACGCACCTATGCTAGACCAAAGCATGGTTTACGCAACCATGAGCACCGAATTTAAGATATCGGACAAAGGCCTAGTCAATGTACGAGATCTGAGAGATGCTTGGTCTCTTCTCGAGTATTGACCTAATCTTTACTCTCCAAAGTTGGCACTAGACCTTTCTGAAGTTGCTGATTTTCTGATGTAAGACTCAGACCTGCACTCATGTACCTTTTGTTCATAATCAATGGCACGGCCATAAGGCCCATCATTAAACCACAACAAACCAATGATACAGTCCAGTTAGGTAAGATTGTCGACCTGGGTTCAGAAACTACTGAAACATAAGCTGCGATTGTGGTCTCAGGTACTGCATCATACTGATGTGAGTTGTTTGTATTATCAACTACGATATTGAAGTATTGATTTGTGGTTTCGCCAAACAGGCTACTACTTGCTTCTGGCCCATCTAACGATATTGAGAATGACACTTCTTTGACATTTTCATACTGATGGGAATCCCTAAAGGAATGCCAACCTACGACAGTAAAACTTCTCCATTCTGGAGGGACGTCGCTGGTTGGGTCATCATCATCCCTGTCCTCTTTTAGACCCCATGCGCCGTGAGAAATATCATAAGCAGTACTGTAACGATCATACTGGCTTGTCGTCATCAGGTATACATCTGCTGAGGGGTCAAAAGATTCGTTTGTAGTTTCTACTGTCACACAAATTGTTGTCCGTCTTTCATGGTCAAGATTGATTCTAAGAGCCCCTACAGCATCATTTCCAATTAGCATCATAGTTTGAAAATCTTCTCTCAGTAATCTAAGATCATTGTTTGGCTCCCACGTCATCCAATCTTCTTCTGGCCCATCATAATTATCAAAATCGTATTCGTAATCTGATTTGTCTGAATTTCTTCTACCCCTGCGTTCATCTTCATCATCGTCATCAGCATATGGGTCGAAAATCACAGGCACTTTTGCCAACCTCTCCACTGTCCTATTCCATTTCGGAGTAACAAAATCACCATTATCACAACTTGAATCTGCAGATACTTGTCCTACTGGAGAGATATTCGTTGTAACAAGCATCGGAAGCAAGAATAACACGAGTACGGACATAGTTACCATCTTGCCCACTGCACTGCCTCCTCGTTACTATTCTACAGTTGGAAGGTTAATCGGTTTTCCCTTCATCTTCTTCTTCTCAGAGGTCTTATGTAACCGGATGAACCGCTTCTACGCTCCTCTTTAGAGAGGATTCCTGGTGCAGGCGGGGGATTATGCTGATCCATTCCAAGCACGCCACCGTAGGATTGAACCTCGTCGACTTCGTAAGTCGCCGCTGCTTGCTCTGCTTCTTCCTCAATTTCAGTGGGGCTCCTCATTACTGCCCACCCCAAAATTAGGACTGCTGCAATCAATGCCAGAACCATGAAAGACTCACCACTAGCATCTAAGAACCATTCTTGCCAGTCCTCCAAAGAGAAATCCGAGAGGCTAGGTTCTGCTTCTTTTTCTGCTAAGACCGTTATCTCAACATCTTTGCTTACACACACTTTCATTCCATCGCATACCGAAACTCTGGCTATTTTTATTCCAACTTCTTCCCAACTGGCATAAATCCTTACTCCATCTGCACCAGATGGGGATTTCCAGTCATCTGTTGGGTCTCCATTATCATCTTCATCAAATTCTATATCGAAATCCCAAAGAACGACGACTGCAGATGGTATACTCTCGTTTCTGTCTGTGTGGAGACCATCGTTTACGTCTGTATCTCTCCAAACCACGTAGTTTTCGGTATCCTCTGTATCTGAAACATTGACATCTAAAACGACTGATTCCCCTGCATAAATTGTGTCTGGGATGTTGAAATCTCCTATAGTTGGCGGCTCGTTTACCACAATTGTGTAAGTCTCTCGAGTTACATCACCTGTCAAATATGAGTCTCTGACCGTGAGAGTTACTTTGTATGTACCCGGTCTTTCAAATGAATGCCATGGCATTGGTTCATGAGAGATGGGGGTTGCATCGCCAAAGTCCCAAGAATACTCGACAATACCATTCCAATCTGAGCTATTAACCTCGAGCGGTACGAACCGGCCTTCGTATATTCTATCACCGTCTCGCGTCCCGATTGAATCAAAGTAGAGTATCTGACCAGGTGTTGTAACAACATTTCCATCATCATCGAACGTGTGCGTGTAGTCGAACGATGCTCCCACTGCTATTGGGGTAGTTACTGTTACAAATTCTCCATTATACTTGACGTCAAAAATTTTGACTGAAATAATAGGTTTCGGATTAGCAATCCTGATACCAAGAGTTCTAGGTTCGCTTTCCATACCGTTTTCGTCAGTAACTATTAACGTAACATAATGTTCTCCCGGTGATGTGAAATTGTGTATTACAAGTGATTGATTTGATGTTGTTCCATCTGAGAATGACCATAAGAACGCCAAATCGCTTATGTCACCAACACTACCATCCGGATCGTAACTGCTTCTACCGTTGAAAGTGTATGGGACATCTACTTGACCGTCTTCAACTCTGAAATCAATTACTGGGCTTCCTGCAGAACTCGAGTCTCTTACTTCGAACTGTGCGACCGGCAATTGGTTCAAGACCTGAACGGACAGAATTGCAATTGCTATTGCACCGTCGTTATCTGTTACCGTGATATTAACTGTCTTGAGCCCGGGGATAGACCATGCAACAATTGGGTTCTTTTCTGTGGACAGGGTTTCAGTAAAAAGATCGGTTCTATCAACGGAAACACCCCCAAGGTTGACTCCTTCCTCAAATACCCAATTCCACCCAACTAAATCTCCATCCTGATCTTCAAACACATCTGGTAGGATTGTGGGCGTGAAGGTTTCTGTGACAATTGTTGATACGAAAATCTGAGTAGGTATCCTGTTATTGACACTTATTTCTATGGTTTTGGAGGCAATATTAACTCCGTCGCTTACCAGCAGAGTCATATTATATGTTGTCACAGCAGTCAAACCGTCCTCCCACATGTGATATGCTTTCGAGATACCTTTACCACCCTCAATATTTCCATCTCCCCAATCCCATGTGAACTCCAAATGGTTGATGGGAACGTTGTCACTAGTCCTTTCAGCACTGAATTGTATTATCTGGCCTGTAAGTATCGATAGGTTATCTGTAAGTATTTGGCCGTTTACTGTGATTACCGGATTAGGTTCAGAGTCGTCTGAGACATTGATTACCGAGATATCTGAATCAGACCATGTTCCTCCTTGGTCTAATACTTTCAGACTCACATTGTATTGACCGACCTCTAGGTATGGCCGTACAGGACTTTTCAACGCAGATGTATTTCCGTCATCAAAAGTCCATGCGTAAGCGACAGGGTCGTCCAGATATGGGAGTGTATTGTTAGCAAGAGACAGGCCCCAAGCGTCAAAACCACTTCCGACATATTGCACATTGTCCCAAGTCTGTACATCTGTCACATCAACGGTAGAATTTGCTACAGGCATCATGTTGTCCAAGAATTGCGCTCCTGTTTGTATAGTGTCAATAACATCTCCAAGCATGTCCCTCATGGTTAGATGGAATGTATGTACCTCTGATGATTTTGCGGTATACCAGAATTTAGTGGGCACATTTACACCGCCTCCTGCTTGCACTCTAGTTTCCATAGTGTCCATTGTAATTCCAGATGAGTTCTTAACAGCAATTTCAACATCTAAGTCTTCAAAGAATGCATTAGACAAAATGTTGAATTCAACCTCGGCTGTGTCGACATTTGTATCTCCATCTCGGTCTGAAAGCAAAGTAGAGTTCAAACTCAAAGAGGCAGGGGATGTAATTCTGGCTGCTTCTACGTCTATTATTCCTTGAGGGTAAGATGCACCGCATGACGTGTAATCGCAGTCGCCTTGAGCAGAACCATACCATGTTATTGCCCATATTTCATCTGTTATATTACCAAAACCGGGAACAAGGGCTGTTCCGACCTCGCCATTGAAATTGATATCGGACCTTGTGTATATTCCGTCAGCAGCAGCTCTACTCATTATTATACCGTCCATTCCAGGAACATCTCCTGTAAATCTCATTGTCAATGGCGCTGGAGCGGCGGCACCTGGTGTAAACTTGAACGCCCTAACACCCCATCCCTCTATGGCATTACCAGTGGAGGACCAAGGTCCTAACCAGTCACTGTTTGTATCTGCTGGCTGAATCCTACAAAACTCACTCCCGCCGCAGGATTGGGTAAGGAATAGATTCGACATTCCATAGATGCCTTGGTCACTGTCGAGGGTAGCAGCGATCGTAAAATTCGTCCATATATCTATGAAATCTCTACCAATTACACCAGGTGTTGCCCCTACAGGATTCCTTGCTAGGTCTTCAATACCCGCTGCACCTGTTGAGGAGTCTTGAGCCAACTTGCGTATTGCTGGGCCACCACCAAGATGATCGGCAAGGTAGAGAAGGAAAATGAAACCTCCGCCGTAATCAGCCGGCCTCTGATTCCACCATCTAACGGACAAATCACTAGAAGAAGTCCACGCGTTAACATGCCCGTAAAGGGTAGATGATCCGCCGAAGCACAAGAAGGCAGCCATGTCTGCAGCACCTTCGTCAATCCACAAGTTTTCGTACGGATCGAGCGCATTGTGCATCAAGTGCTGTAGTTCATGAGCGAGAATTACCTTTGACCAAGCAAGAGGTGCATCATCAATATCAATGAATATCGCTTCTCTGGAAGCGGACATACCAGGTGCAAAGTAGCCACCTATGTTGTAAGCCCCATCTATGGCGTAAATCACAACTTCAATCTGACAATTGTTATCTACATCGGGAGCTGCTATTCCTCGACCATCGAAATAATCCTTGCCGAAATAAGTCATCAGAGTAGGGTATACGGTTGTATCCCATGTGCTAGCCCAGTTATTCAAAACAGTGGACGATAATGTTCGTCCACTCTGTACCATGAATGCCGCAGTTGAAGTGGTTTTCTCTATTGTTACATCTACTGAACCACCAGATGTTGGAACTGTAGCAGTGTCTCCCTCGTTGTAAGGAGTACATGCTCTTCCACTTGTTGATGCTTGAGGATTTGTTGCTATGTCTACACCCGGTAATCCTTGATTTATCCATTGATTTTTCATCAATCTTGTTGCGCTGTAAAGCGTTTCCTCTCCGTCTGGAATCATGTAGGGGTGGGAATCTTGCGGAACAAAATCGTCTAAGTTAGCAAACACGGGTGTAAATTCAATTGTGGTATTTCCATTATCTTCCAAAGGCTCTGCTGATACGAGAGGAGAGGATAATGACAACAAAAAAACCATCATTATTGTGTATGCACGAGTAGAGCGTCGTTCAGACATTTATGGAGCCTCCAAGGAATCGCCACACTGCATTCCAAAATGCCCACTTCAAATGAGGTATTTAATACTCAGCGAACTTAGCATCATCAATGCGAAAGGGAATTGCCCTTGTTTTAGCCCTTCTGTTTCTTCTTCAGACTACTTGTGTCGTGGTTGGCCAAGAATCTGAGGAAACTCCAAAACAATGCGATTTGAAGTTCGATGGGGACTTGGCAAATCAGTCAGTTCACTTTCAAACCGATCTTGGTCCAAGAATACCCGGTTCTAGCGCGAGTTCTGCCCTCAGAGAATCCATCAAATCAAATCTCACAGGGTGGCACATAACCGAGTCTACTCATCACTCATACGGTATGACTCTTACCAATTTGTACGCCACTTGGAATAAGGGCGAGGGTTCGACAGTAATCCTAGCAGCGCACTACGATACAAGGCACAAAGCGGAAAGAGATTGGAATGAGAGTCGTAGAGATGACCCTATTGACGGGGCAAATGACGGTGCTAGCGGGGTTGCAGTTCTTCTCGAGATTGCAAGATTGATTCCTCAAATGAATCTAACGCATGAAGTCATGCTATTCTTCACAGATGGTGAGGATCAAGGCGATGATGCTGAAACCTATACATTGGGAGCGAAGGCTTGGGCTGAAAATTTATCCCAAGAGGAAGCCGACGAGATTGAATCTTTTATTTTGGTTGATATGGTAGGAGACGCACATCTTACACTAAGAAAAACATTAGAAGGAAATTTGGATTTATGGAATCGTACCGAAGAAGTAATACTTAGCATCGATGAGATTTGTGGTTTGGTGGATTCTTCTTATTTTGATTTCGACGGCTTTGATTTAATTATCGATGATCACGTCCATGCTCACAACCTTGGAATCCCTTCCATTGACATAATTGATACAAGGTACGGAGAAAATGCAGGTTTCCTTCAAGGACATTGGCACACTCACAATGATACTGACGACAAAGTAAGCGCTGAATCACTCCAAACAGTAGGATATATCTTAGAATATGGCTTGATGAATGGGACCTGGTTGAGTGTTAGAACTACTTCAGTGCAAGCTGCCGATTCTGATGCTGATGGAGTAAATGACACGGAGGATAAGTGTCCAGACACATTTGGTGGTAACAATGACGGATGTCCTCCATCAAAACAAACAAGTGGAATTGCCTCGCAAGATGCTGATGAATTGATAATCGGAGCGATGCTGATATCATGTGTAATATTGGTTTTAGCTAATTTTGCCTGGATAATATACGCGGAAAAACGAGGGGAGGGGTGAAATCCGCGCACGCTATCGGATTGGTAACCGGGAGGTGAGATATTGAGTGATGAAAAAGAAAATCGGCTCTCTGCATTACGCAAACGAGTCCGCAACAAGCTCATATCCTCAAGAATTGCATCTCGGAAGCGAGAAAGACAGGCTGAGAGCGAAATAATTGTCCAGGTCTCTCAAACAGAAAAGACAAATTTTGTCGAACTTGAGAACGAGGTACTATCTGACGGAGAAAGAAGAAGACGCATAGCATCGGTTTTGGTTATGGTTGGAGCACTGATGGGAGTGCTGTCTGGTGCCTTAATTCTACAAGGAAATCCGTCAGGACTTCTCAATTCGTCTATATTCAAATCCACCGATTCGATAAATATCCATGGTTTCGTACTTGATGAGGATGGTGAACCAATACAAAATGTATCTATTGAACTTGTTGAACCAGATACAGGAAACGCCATAAAAAAAGATATTTTTTCTGACGAAAATGGAAGATATGCTATTGATTCTGTGCTGGTAAAAGAGTATGAGCTTCATCTTGAGAAAGATGGTTATGAAAAAGTCATATTGTCATTCCAGCCCGAGCCTATTGGGATATCTCCAATAACAATGGTTCAAGGGGATGGAGTCCGCCTCAAAGATGAGTTATCCCAAACCAAAGGCTGGTCTATGGAAAATGCTGTTGCTCTGGCGATTTTTGAAGGACTGTTTACAATAGGATGCGCTCTTGTCGGAGTGCATGCTTCTTTCGAAATCAGGAGGAAAAAAAGGTATCGAAGAACCCAAGCATTTTGTTGGGTAGGATTGTTTAGCCGAGGACTGATAATATTCGGACCAGCTCTGATATTGCTAGGTATGATTTTCTTGATGTTGGACAAGCAGGATTTTGAAGATCAACAGGAAATGGAGGGAGTTTGAATGTACCTGATAACCGTCGAAGGTGGCGACGGTTCAGGTAAGGGCGAGGCCGTAAGAATTTTGGCGAACCTTGCAAATCGAATGGCGTTTCCCAAAGTGCATGTCACTCACGAGCCAAGAAGGCACAGCGAATTAGGAAAAATGGCCCTCAAAGCAGTTAGTAAGGGGTCGCATACTCCATTGGAAGAAGCAGGCCTTTTTGCTGCAGATCGGGTAGACCACTCTCACACATGGATAAGGCCAAGATTGTTGAAAGGGGATTTGGTAATTTCTGATAGAAATATTCACTCAAGCCTTGTATACCAAGGAGTCGTGGGGGATTTGGGACTCGACCAAGTAGCAAGGATGAATGCTGCTGCAATGATACCAGACTTGGTAATATGGATTGATTGCGACCCTAATAAAGCCATGAAAAGAATTAATTCTGGCACGCTTAGAATGGCTGGAGAAAAGCATGAATATTTTGAAACAACCGAGATACAAACTAAGATACGTGCGGGTTTTAGCGGAATTTTGTCCGGAGAAATAAACACTCCATTCCCATTCAGTAAATCATGTATTATGGGACCAGTTCTAAATGAAAGTGGGCTCGATGACCTCGAACAGCAACTTTCACAAGTTCTGAGCAATTTTTTCAATAGGAGGCCAGAACCGCTTAATGTCACAAAAGATGAGGTGGATAGGCATCTATTGGAGTCGCTGACTGCAGGAGTACAAACTCAACGCAGGCTACCGGGAGCACCTGTTCAACACGTATCACTGCTCGAGGATTGGTTGGATGGAAAATCTCCTGCAACCTGGATGGAGTTTGCTGAAAATGAATGGAATGAAGACAGAGCCAAAGAAGCAGACGTTCCCGCTAGACCTATTGCACATTCATCGTGGGCAATATTGGGAACCTTGTCCCTAACTGATAGTACGGATGTACCAACTTTACACAAGCAGTTAGGACCGGTTAGAGCCGTTACAAAGAGACACACACAAAGGCTAGTCAAGTGGTTGGAACAAGAACGATGGATTCATCGTCAACAAAATCATGTTCCTTTTGCAGAAGCACAAATGTTCAAATTAAGAAAAACAAGACTTGGCTATGGCAGACTTTGTTTGGCGATGTGGCCGCTCAGAGTTGCACTATCAAGTTGGAGAAGAGCGAATCCTTCATCCAGTTGGAAAACTGCGTTGGAGGATACCATAGTTTCCAGTGACTCAAAAAAAGTGCCTCCAAATATTAGAAATGCTGTAGAGAATATATTCCAGAGACTTAGCCTAATATCTAGCGGACATGCGGAATGCCCTGTTCCTAAAAATACACAAGAACTACTAATTTGGTGGGCAACAGATCCTCCGGAGTAGTCACTCCTCTTCAGTACCAACACTGAAGCGACTTCCTGAAGGTAAAATAACTCTTGATGGATCTAGAGAAAAAAGTGCGGGCCTAGCACTGAATGATGCTGCCATGAATGTGCCAATGAGAATGCCAAAGGGAGTTCCCGTGAGAAGTCGCATTGTAGCTGTAGATTCATAAGAAGTCAACATCTGAGTAAAACCATCTATCGCCATTGGAATTGCTGCGACACCGATAAGTACGAACATTGCAAGTAGCCTTTTGTCATTTTTATATACAGATTCCATTGATTTGTCTGGTAGAAGCGAAAGGAATGTGTCTCTAATGGTCCATCGGTTGAAACCTTTTCTTGAAAATAGGAACCCTCCGATTGCGATTCCCAGGAAAATCCCCACATCTCTTACGCATACTGGCATTTGATTGTCATTTATCTCCCATGATCTTTCGGCTTTTGTGTGACAGTTTAGATCCCCAAACCCATAGATAAATGCGGCATAAGGGTCAAGTTCACTCCAAACAAATTCCCCGTATTTTGACTGATTATGACCTACATCTACCCCTTCGGTTATTTGTTGATTCCCCCAACCGTCTTCAGAGTGATAATCGAAGGCATTTGCACGACCTGATAACTTTGGGACACTCCCTTCAGGAAGATATAGAGGTACAATAAAAAATGACAAAAGAAGAAATGTTGAAATCCCTCCAATCCAAAATCCAACCTTTATTTCTCGAGAACGATGGTCAAGACCGTTCTTTTGCATAAACCGCCCAAGACCAATATGCGGATATGTTTTCTGCTTGGATGATTTGGCAGGGGCGTGGAAGAGAAGGTAGGATTCAGGAAAGCCCTATCCGCTGCGGTGGTTCTGGGTTTGTATTCTGGATTTATGCTTGCAGTTGCGCTGGCTATGGTCCTTGGTAGTGAAGGTTTGACCACAGCCGCATTCTTGTGGGGAGTTACTATTGTTACATGCGCTCTGATACTAACACCAATACTAGCATCCGGGAGAAAACGTGGCCTCCCAGAAACAGATGCAACCGTCAAGAGACTAAGAGAAGCGCTTAGCGAATTCAACGAAGGCGTGGGTGGTTGGAGATCTCTATCCCACGTAAGAGGAGAAGGTATGGGCTCATCTGTAAATCTGTCTCACGCATCAAACCCGTTGATCATCATAGAAAAGGCACTTATTGTTGCAAAAGACTGCAAGTTGATTTTTAGATTTCCAAAGGATGACCCAAGCCTGCGAGATAGAGTTCTACCAATTTTAGAAGAAAAGGTTGGCCAAAACAGGATACAAAGGAGGACGAAATCACTAACAGTCATCCCTGAAGTTATCATTGATAGATCCATTATCATAACAAGAATGATGATGCTATGTCCACCATTGATGGTAGCGGGTTCCGTAGCTTTCTATTCCCTAGCTCCCGAACAATTGATTCTGACTGTTTTAGGAGGACTTTCGGGAGCGATTTTGGGAATGATGATTGTTACAAACAAGGGACGCTAACTATCGGAGATATAAAATCTGATATTCACCTGACAACAAACATGCGAGAAATTACTCTTTTTTGGAGAAAGGCTCGCATCCAAGATACTGACATTGCTCCGCTTCTTGAGATAGTGAGTCAACTCGAATTTTTAGCATACATAAAAAGAACGCCAAGAGACATTAGAATCTTACTAAAGGCTAATTTCAAGAAAGGTAAATCTCCCGAGGATCTGAATTCTCTATACTTCTTAGAATTAATTGATATTCACCATCACCCTGAAAACGAGGACGAAAGTTACGTAATAAACGTGAAAATTTCCCATCCACTCTCCAATCTAAATGCAAGGACAGGAGGAACAACGGCTGTTCCCGGTTGTAGATTGGATGCTGAAGGTTTGACTTATGTAATACAGGGTGGAAACATTCGTCTAAGGATGGTGGCTGCCTATGCAAGGTTGATGGCAAAGCCTGACCGCATCTCCGCAAGAAGTCTGGACCTTTCCACTCTTCGCGAGTCTGGGCCACTGAATCAAAAGCAACTGAGACTTGCTAAGTTCGCTTATGATAAGGGATGGTACGATATCAACAAAAGAGTTAGGATTTCGGAGATGGCTGAAGAACTCGGCATCGCAAGAGCAACTTTGGCAGAGCACCTTTCCAGAATTGAGAGCATAATTATGGATGACATTTTAGGGTCATTCACCAATATTACCATCACCTCATCGGAATTTGAAATGTTCAAAGATATGATGATAATGGATTCCGAAATTATTGGTTATGGAGAGGATGAGCAATTCAAAAAACTTCTAAAAAATATACACAAAAACATTGGATTTGAAGGTAATCCAGAGGACGACGATTACGTGGATTGAAATTTCCAGACAAATGGCTTGTGATATTTATGAAGGACTTGGAAAACTTACTAACCAACCTGAAATCATCAGGAATAAGTGTACCAAAGAGTGTCGAAAAAGCAATGCATAAAATCGACATTAGAGATTTTACTGATTTTGATTTTTCAGGTTTTTATTACGATAGGCCTGTTGTTTTTTTGAAATCCGCCTCTGGCGGCAGCAAGAATATCTCAGCACCACACATGATTGTTACGCTATTACATAACCTAGAGCTTGGTCCAGGTCAGCAAATCATTGTATATGGAGCGAAGGGTGGGTACATTAGCGCATTGATTGCACACATAATTGGAGAAGACGGACGAGTCACAGTGATAGATCCATCAATGGAAGTTATCAATCAGGTTTCTATGACCTTACGCGGATATCCCACAGTAGAATGCTACGTCTCAACCGAAATAGAAAATTTGGAATTATCATCTCTCAATCGGGTTCTGGTAACTGGCCAGTTAGAGGTACTGCCTGATTGGCTTTCAAAAGGTTTAGACAATGGAGGTTTTGTAGTCGCTCCAATCGGCAAACGAAGCAGTCAACGGTTGATGAAAATAGAAAGACAGGAGGACAGTCTCTTTGAAACGGACCTAGGTAGTGTTGTTTTCGGACCAGTGGACATTGCAGATGCATCCGACCAAACACCATCCCCAAGTGAAATGGCAGAAATGATTGAACAAGTAATAGATTTGATGTCTGACTCCGGTTTTGTAGAACAAGATAAAAAAACAATCCTGTATGATTTAGTTGCTGAACTTAGACAGTTGCCCGACGATTTACCCCCACCTGAACAAATGGAGGACCCAAATGAGCATCCGATGATCGAATTGATGATGAAAAAGGGCGAGTGGTTCTTACATATCTGGCCATTTATACAAAGCTTAATGGAAACAAGAATTGTATCGTTTGATTCTGTGAAAGATAATGAGGGAGGAGATTCTCACTCTGATTTCATTCCTTGAGGTGTCTATTTGGCGAACATAAATACAGAAATATCACGTCTTACAAACAAGGACGTAAAAATTCGGAGAAGAGCCGTTAGAACTTTGTTTGATGCCGATAACCCAGACGCTCTTTCTGGGTTCGTCAAATTACTTGATGACTCGGATTTTTGGTTTAGGAATAAGTCGCTAGATGCACATCGAAAATGGGCTAGAACCGCAGAAGATTTAGAACCCCTTATGGCAAATAATAAGAGACTTGTAGCAGAGCTATTACAACGGATTTCAGCCCCGGATTTAGCCGAACAATTACTTGAGGAGGAGGACCATATTATACGTGGTTTCGCAGCGAGAAGTTTGTCAAAATCTGAAAATTTGCACAAAAAATTTGCTAGTGATGTCCACCACTCGGTAAGGATTGTAGCTGCCGAGAATTCGACGGATAGTGAACTTATTTCCAAATTAGTGGAAGACCCTCACTCTGCTGTAAAAAGAGCTGCAATCTCGACTGCATCCATCAACAAAATGAAACTTAGTGATGAGACAATGAAGTTAGGGCTAGACTCTCCCGATCCAAACCTTAGATCACTGATTGGTACCCTTGCAGTTGACTTTGGTGGAGAGATTTTGCTTCTGGCTTGCAATGATGATAGTCCAAGAGTTAGAAGGGCTATAGCAGAAACCTTACGAAGTGATGTTGAGATTGTCGACGCTAGGATAATCGCGATCTCAGAATCATGTCCTGAAATTGTTGTTCGCTGGCTTCGCTCAAAATATGACAAAAAATCATCCGACCTTCGCTGGAAAATGATTGAAAATGCTGACCTTAACTCAAGAACCCGCTCAAAGTTAATTGAGCAAATGCATGGCAGGAGTGATGTGGACACAGAGAGATTGTCGAATCTTTTCGGTGATGCCTCAGAACTTGTGGTAATGTCAGCAAAAAATCTTGTCAAGTCAATCAAGGAATTGGAGGGAGAAATTTGAATTCAGGAATTACATTTCATGTTGATGCTACAGACGGTCCAAGCAGGAGATTGTCTGTAAAGATTGAGATAGACGGGCCATTTACCGAAAATATCCTAGAACTGAGATTTCCAAGATGGGTGCCTGGTTCCTACTTTATCCGGGAACCGATACAACACATGTCAGAATTATCAGCAAAATTAGATGACAAAGAAATAGAGATACAACGAATTGACGTAGACGGAGCCAGAATTAGTGGTGTAAGCAAAGCAAGTAAAGTTGTGATTACTTACAGATTATTGGCAGCAGAGATGACCTGTAGAGCAAACCATTTGGATTCCAGTCACGCTCACATAATGCCACCATACACTTGGATGATGCCGACTAGGGGTATCGACAAATCAAGACTTGATGGAAGGCACAGAGTACGTTTACACAAACCAGATGATTGGCATACTGCGACCCAGTTAACTGGGACTGAGGGGGATTGGTATGCAGATGGTAGAGACGAATTTTTAGATGCAATAATGGAGTCAAACCCGATTCCAATGATTTCATTTGAGGTCAAAGGTACCAATCAGCATCTCAAATTGTGGGATTCGGGAGGTTTACCAATTCCTGAGAAGGGTCTCAATAGGTTCATAGATGCTATGAAATTAGTTATTGAAGAGCATTTTGCTCTGTTCGGAGTACCTGAATGGAAAGACTACTGGACGGTTTTACATCTCACTGAATCTGGCCGAGGCGGTCTAGAACATCTTCGTAGTCAAACATCTATGATGCCAAGAAAATCCCTCCATGAAGGAAATGAAGAACAGTGGAGAGATTTGGTTTCGCTGTTTAGTCATGAGTTCCTTCACCAGTGGAATGTCAAGCAGCTAAGGCCAAAGAACTTCATTGATTACGAACTACAAAAAGAGGTACACTCAGATTTACTTTGGTGGTTTGAAGGCTTGACATCATGGCTAGGGGATATTTTATGCCTCAGAAGTGGGGCTTGGTCTGAGGAGGATTGGAGGAAAGATTGGACTAGAAAAATGAAGAGACATACAGATAGAAATGGTATGGAATTCGAATCGCTGCAAGAAAGTAGTCACGATGCTTGGATTCATTTGTATCGTCCAAATTCCTACAGCAGAGAAGTTCAGATCTCCTACTATTTGGAGGGTGAAATGGCGATATTCTGCCTAGATGCTGAATTAAGAAAACGTTCCAAAGGAGAGTATGGAATGGATGATGTAATGGCTAAACTGTATCATGAATACAAAATAGATAAGGAAAAACCAGGAGTCACACACTCAGAAATCAAAAAGGTGCTAGTGAACACACCGGGAGGAAGAAGACTGGGTGGTTTGCTTGATTCACTTGTTGGCGAACGAAAGGCTCCAGATGTCCTATCTGCATTGAGAACACTTGGTCTAGATATGGTATCTGAAACTAAAACAAATGGAGCATGGCTTGGATTGAATTTGTCTAATTCTCCGAATTCTGTTAAAGTACGAACTCACTTGACTGGCTCACCTTGTAGAGAATTGGTACATACAGGTGATGAGATTATTGCAGTCAATGGCATAAGAGTCAAGTCCTCCGCAGAAATAACAGCAACGGTTTACGATAGTGTAAATGTTGAGACGAGACTGACCATATCGAGAGAAGGTGCTTTGAAAGATGTACACGTTATTCCAATAGAAAATCCAAAACATCTTGTAAACATCAAAGGTAAAGGTAACAAATTGTGGCAGGCAATAAAATCGACAAGACGATAGTTACTCTTCTTTTGCAAGAACATCCAGTAAAACATGGATTGGGGGCATGTGATTGGAGATTGTGTGTTTGCTGGTTTTTGGAGGATACAAATCATCGCTTAGGCTCATATCAATTACTTCTTGTTTAGAAATTGATTCCAAACCACAACCTGGCCAAATATCTACGGATATCTGATCGTTTGAAAGATAATCAATCAAAATAGCAGGAACTCTCTTGAGGTTCAAAGATACCGCTACTGAGTGCCTGTGATGGCCATCAAGTATTGAACCCGTTTTTGAATCTACCAACAAAGGCTTAGTAAATCCGCCCCATTTTTTGGTCATCTCAAGGAGTTTGTCTCTATTTTTTACTTTAATTTCTTCATGGGGTTTCAACCACTCTAGCGGCACGAGCGAGACGTGCTCTGAATCCCACGACATAGCAAAAACGAGGTGGATACATGAGATAATGCTTTGGAAAGGGTGATTATCACACCAAACATGCAGGAGGGTTTGTTAGGCGACACCAAGGGTGAAAAAATCCCGTCTCTATTACCCAAAAATGATGACCTTGAACATGTAATCAACGTATTATGCGCTGGGGGTTACGGTGCTTGGGTCGTAGGAGGGGCTGTTCGAGACTGCATTCTAGGAAAGATACCCGAAGAATATGACATCTGCACTACAGCAAACCCCGATGAAATTATTGAGGCCTTTGAAGAAACTATACCAACGGGTAAAAAATACGGGACTGTAACCGTAAAAAGTGGTAATTCAATGTTTGAAGTCACAACCCTACGCACTGAAACTGGTTATGGCGATGGCAGAAGGCCAGACATTGTAGAATGGGGCACTAGCCTAAAAGTGGATTTATCAAGAAGAGATTTTACAATGAATGCAATGGCTTATGACCTTTCAAGAGAATTATTACATGACCCATTTAATGGGAAATCAGACCTAACAAAAGGATTGCTAAAAGCTGTTGGAAACGCAAGTCAGAGGCTTTCAGAAGATGGTCTAAGGATAATGCGGGCGTACAGATTCATGGATCGTCAAGAATCAGGATTATGGTTGCCAGATTTTAGTTTATCTGCCGCACTTATAGACAATCGGGCAATGCTTGCCATGGTCTCAATAGAGAGAATTTGGAATGAATTATCGAGAATTATTATTGGCAAAAATGCTGGCCAAGTTTTAGCAAGAATGAATCAAGATGGGGTATTATCCGCAATAATTGGATATCCGATTAGTCAAGATGTGTTCCCTCTAATAGCAAAATTGCGACCAGATTTAGAAGGAAGAATTGCACTTATGTTTTCGGAATTGAAGTTAGAAGAAATAACGGTTATTCTGGAAAGACTCAAAGTACCAAAACTTGTCTTTGAAAGAACGAAAAGATTGCACTTTTTAATCGAAAATAATCCAACTAATACCGAATTAAGGCTCTATAGAAATAGTCTAGGAGAGGAAGTTGTTACCCACATGGAAATTTTGTCAGCCCTTGGAAAAGATATTACGTTAATGGCCAAATCCCTTCAATATCCGTATGGCATTTCCTGTCTCATCGATGGAGATTGGATAATGAAGAGGACCGGTCTAAGTCCAGGAGTAAGGCTGGGAAGGCTCAAAGATTGGCTATTCAGATTACAGATAGAGAGAGATTACCAGTGTATAGATCAGATGGAGACTGCCTTGTGCACAATTCCTTGGCAAAACGGAAATCCCGATGAATGGCCTAAATCAAAGTGGGCATAACGGCATCAAGTTCATCACCGAATCCCTTCTGGTAGGTACATGAGCGAACACGAGACCCCAAAAAATTGGCTTTACACCGCTGGTGGATGGGCTGCATCTATTGGCTTTGTCGTAATGATGATAGAGACTATGACTGTTGGTGAATCTGCTGTAGGAGGCATCTTTTGCTGTTTTGGCCTATTTGGTCTGGTTGCTGGTGGAATCGTTTCTTCTTCTGCTGCAGCGGTCAGCTCTGACGGCTCTATGGTTCTGAAGCAGGATAACACTGGACAGTGGAACTGGGTTGCAAACAATCAGGGTAATATTCCTCCAGTAGTAGACGCTGCATCACACTACAATGAACAAAACACTCAGATTCTGTCACGGGTCATCTCCGAAGTAAGAGGTGGAAAATCACTGGAACAATTGGACGACAATGAACTAAACATCGTATCAAGTGCTTATGGTGTAGAAAGCGGATCAAGAGAACAGAAAATTACGGCACTTCACAACTCAGACCTAGCGAAGTCCGCTCTAAAATTAGGCGCTATTGGAGTAGCAGGCGGGGCGGCTGCGATAGGTACCGCCCAAATAATCAGATCTGGCAGAGAAAAAGCTCAGCAGAGAGCTGAAGAACTTCGTGCACAAGGCCGAGAAAAACTGAAAGAAAATTTCGAAGCAGGAAAATACAATATCAATTCAAAAATACCTGCAAATAGTTCTGGAGAAGAGGCGACTGAAGTAGCTCACAACATTATTCTTGACCAATTAAAGAAGCAAATCGAGAAGAAGAATCTAACACCTCAAAAAATGTTTGAATTGGGCGATTTGAATAGGGATGGCAAGCTTGACCCACAAGAAATTGCAGCCGCACTTACTGCAGCGACAGGATTTTCGGTGCCTGCTTTCATTGTTAGTGATTCTATAAAAGAATTTGATTTAGACAAAGACGGAACCCTTGACCAACAAGAAGTCAATCTATTGTGGCAAAAACTTGGATTTGAAATTGTTGAAGATGAGGAAAATATAGACGAGGAAATCGACGCAGTCCTAGAAGAAATCGAACAGGAGCAGAATATACCTCAAGAAATCAAAGAAGAAGCAACTCCGGCAACTGAGCAAATTGAAAATCAAAATATTGATGACAATTATGCTTCAGAAATGTCAACTGAAAATGAGACCACAGAATACGAGGTTACAACCCAAAAACACGATCATTCGCAGGAACGTTCGGCAGAAACAACACACGACATTACATCTCTCACAGAAGACATAGACACTGAATTTGAACGATTGATTGTAGAGATGGAAGGAGCAAGATTCTCAAGTGAGCGCAAAGAATTGATGGAAAAACAAATGAGTGAATTCTTGGTTACCGTACGTATTGAAAAAATGGAAAGAACTCTAATTGGAGACCCGAAATATCGTAGCGGACAATCGGTTCATGGCTTACTGGATGGTGGCCCATATATCGGAATTGTGAAAATTCCAGTATCGCAAGATGATGAAATTAAGCAGTACAAAGATGGTGATGAAATCCAAGTTTGGGCAAGCCTAGTCGACTTCTCTCCTAGTTTGAAGAGACCTGTACTTGAAGCGAGTGAAATAGTATGAAGTGGTTTTAGGCCGACCTAATTTTTATGCTAGTGTCTCTTGGCCATTACCATGCACTATTACTTCCCAGGCATGATTGTTGGAATTATTATTCTACAAACAAGTATTATCGCGCCAACGCTATTCAAAAAATTAAACATCGAAGATTTTGGACGAGCGATTAGAGCGCTATGGCCTAAATTTTTCATGATGCTTGCCATACTAGGTGGAGCAAGTTTAGTGAGTCTTTATTTCGAAAATAATCCAACACTAGCTCAATATGCGATTTCAGGATCAACTACACTATTTGCCTTGATTTGTTACGCAATTATACCTGCTACAAACAGAGCAACAGATGAAGGAAATCAGAAGAAGTTCGATCTACTACACAAAGTTAGTGTTTATCTCACAGTGATAATGTTACTGGCTAACATAGGGTTCCTGTTCGCTTGATTTGTTAAATGAGGATTGGCATGTCCTAACCGCCCAGAATATGCGATGTGATTTTCATACTTGATTCAATTCTTCCGGGATAATTTTCATATCATA